>Ga0123342_1009798_pt1 | contig 11266 bp, 9 predicted proteins | sample Turbeawhitnodule_FD_89960 | JGI IMG/M metagenome (GOLD analysis project Ga0123342, IMG submission 89960) | Root nodule microbial communities of legume samples collected from Mexico - Turtle bean Mexico white nodule | ecosystem: Host-associated > Plants > Roots > Nodule | place: Mexico: Nepantla... | reverse complement strand
TACATAATCCGGAAGTCATTTTTCAAATTTGTAATTAGCTTCCGGATTATATAATCCAGAAGTCTTTTTTCAGATGCATGATTACTTTCCGGATTACATAATCCGGAAGTCTTTTTTAACTTCTGGATTCTGGAAGTCTTTTTTCAAATGCATATCCGGATTACATAATCCGGAAGCTATTCTATGGGGATGGCACAAGAAGGATAAAAATGTATTTTCATGTTGTGTATGGAGGTGCCAGAAGAAGATATGGAGGTACAGGAAGAAACAGTCGTATCCCTTTTGTCTAAAAATTGTCACAATTGTCTCTCTTCCTTGCCAAAAAAAATTGTCTCTATTGCAAGCCTTTTGCAAAACACGCAGACTTCTGCTATCGTTTTCGCTACTTAAAATCACTTCCACTCACTCTAATTTCATTCCTTCTCCTTTATTTATTATCAATTGACTTTCAAATCCAATTCCAAACTCCTTTGCACTTATGGCTCCCAATATCGCTCCAAGAATTATGAGTGATATAGCTTGGAAAGTTGGTGGGATACTAAAAAACTTCAATACAAATATTGGCAGAATACCAGAAGGAATAAAATGTGGGAAATTGTTCTTGGTTTGCAATAAAATCTGATAAAAAATTATAAGGAGGAGGAAAGTGAGAAGTTGGTCATAAAGAAGAAGAAAAACAATGAAACATTTAACATTGACGGTCGTGGAAATATCTTTAAGAAAAGAGTACTTAACACACAAGCTACCATCCACACCAACACACAAGCTACCATCAATATCGTGTTTAAGAGAGGTGCAAGAGAGGAAGCATGTCACAATCAATTGCTTAATTTTTCTATGACAAAATGATACCTTTTGATGTGGCAAAAAGAGAGGAATTTAATACTATGTTTGATTTGGTTTAAAGTATATAGCCTTGGTTTTAAACCTTCTTCCTATCATGAGATTAGAGGCAAATATCTGAAGAAGGAAGTAAAAAATTTAGCACTTACTTTACAAGCACAGAGGAATGAAGGGAAGAAAAAGACTTTTTTTAGTGAACAGCCCGAAAGGAACCATGTTTTTGAAGTCCATAGATGAATCTGCAATATTCAAAACAACTGAAAAAGTTTTAGATAATAGATATCATGGTTAAAGAAGTGGGGGAAGACAACATCGTGCAAGTTGTTATAGATAGTAAACAACAAAGTTGAAGGTCAAATGTTATGGTAAAGAGGAAAGGGCTATTTTGAACACCTTGCGATGCACATTGCTATGACTTAATGTTAGAGGATTATGATAAGAAGATCCCAATTAATGGGGAGACAATTCCACAAGATAAAAGAATTCCTACAAAATTTGCATAAAAAATCTTAGACAAACCATTCAATCACCCAGATTTGGCTGGGCCATACAAGCATTTCTGATATTTCAAGAGTTCTACTCTAGCTGAAATTGAATTGCCACCATAGTAGGAGAGATGTTTGATTTGTATGGCCTCTTGCTCTCGTGCACAACAGGTAAATAAATTCAAGCAGCATCACAATCCCACAACTCATGAAGATACGCACCATTGAAAGAGAGTACATTTAGAATGAAACAAACTAACAAGAAGGGTTAATGAGAATCAATATCAATATTACTTGCAAAGGCTTTCTACAAGGACAAAACTTTTTGCTCTCCTGGATTAATCACCTATAAAATATCAAACTACCGCCATAAATCACAAGTGTGACTTATTTGAAAATGTTCGTACTAAAAAGACAAAAACATCACAATAGTCGAAGGAGAATACTGGTTAGAGATGAATTACACAAAATTCTGTATATATCCATGAATTACACAACCAGAAGCTAGCACGTTCCCTGTCCCTCCTGATATAGCTCTAGTAACCTTGGCGTTTCCTCCTTGTAGCGTTTCACATACTTTCGCAGAAACATTTCGTCAGACATACCAAACGGTGTGACCAAGCTAGCACCCTTCTTCACCAACCCTTTGGAAAGAAGATACTGCACAACCAAAGCCCTCGGAACAACCCTTTTCTCCAAACTGTATGAAAACAACGTTGGGGACGCAATAAGCGCGGAATGATCCCAACCAAGCCGATCAACCCAAAACTCCAACACTGCATTAAGTTTCTCCCTGGAGCGCAGCATCATGTTAGGCTGGTTCCTAAACGCAACAAAAATTTCATCCTCGGACCAACCCCATTTCTTCAAGGCCTCGACTTTGGCATCCCAAAGGGGTTTGGAAATAGCCCTTTTAGCCAGAAGCGCCAAAGCGAAGCTCAGCTTCAAAGGGTCAAACCCCAATAGCTTCACTTCCTCCACAACGTTTCTCAGGTCGGAGCAGAGAACCGAAGGCCGAGAGCAGAGCAAGTAGCGAATGGCGGAGTGCGTGAGTCCGGCGTCGAGCAACATCTGAACGTTGGAGGCAACGCGAGAGTCTCCAATGAAATTGGGACAGGCGATGAGAACAGCGAGGGCTCTGAGGTCGGAGGGCAAGAACGTTCGGATCAGTTCGAAGATGGGAATGATGTGGTTGTTGAGACTGTAACGGAGGAAACGGGGGCTCTTGGAGATGGTGAGAATGGTGTCGGAGGGCGTAGCGCCTTTAGAGGCTAAGAATTGGAATTTGGGGAGAAGCCTTTTGGTGGGATCGCATAGCATGAGATCGGGGGCTTGGGAGAAGATGCGGTAGATCTGGGAGACGGAGAAACCGTGGGTTTGGAAGAAAGAGATGATGGAATCGGGTTTTTGAGCGGTTTCGAAACGAAGTCGTTTGGATAGTTTAAGTGCGACCTCGTGCGAGAAGCCGCAGGTGTTGATGAGATAGGATAAGGTGAAGGTGCGAGGATCAGAAGTGGTTGTTGAGAAAAGAAGAGAGGTTTGGGGAAAAAGGGATTTGGGGAAAGAATAGAGAATAGGTGTCGGACTTAGCCTAAGGCGGTGGCGCAGAATGGAGTTCATGGGATGAGAATGGAGATAGATCCGCCGCACCCGTTTGGACTTGTTGTTTTTCAGCGCCGTCAATCCTCCGAGCCGGAACCAGCACCAGAATAAGCACTTCAGCCAATGGGCTTCACTCTAAAAACAATTTAAAAAAAGTATTTGTATCATTTGATTTTTGTTTAGCCGAACCCAATGTTTCATCTTTTAAAATATTCATCTTAATACTTTGATCTCCTAAAGGTTGTCAAATTGGTAATTTTGTGACAGATAACAATGGGTGAATTATATTTTTTAGGTCATTTAAAATAGAAAAAATAAATATTCTGAAAAATTATGTATTACTTTAGTCTTTATAAAATATAAATATACTTGTTTAATTTTCCTCATTAATGATAATGGACGATAGTATAAGGTAATTATATAGTACTGTTTATAAATTCTTTGTTATTGAATATTTTATTAATTTGAATTATTCTCATGTTATTCACAATATCCGTGATACCTTGTCTCTCGCAATGGGTGTTTTCTACGACCGTTGATGCGAAGAGAGGATCAACGATACTCCTTATTAATGTTATTAATTGCAGAGGGGCAGTGATTTAGAAATGGGGTTGTAGGATTTGACTGCGACTAGATGGAGTTAATGTGACGAAGGGAACCATGCATTTTATACATCCCAAAGCATACCTCCACATGTTGGCTTCGAACGGTGGATATGGTGTACTATTTTACTCATCATTTCTTGAGGGGATGTCCTTCTAAGGGTGTCTTTGAATTAAGGATGAAATTTGTGTTTGAATTAAGGATCAAATTTTGTGAAGATTTTAAGAAGTAAATGTCTGAATATTTAAGAACATGTGATGTGAAGATACATAAGATTGTTTGGATTAAAAAATGTTATAATAAATTTGTGATGATAATTTTATTGAAAGTTGTGAGTAATATAATAGTTGAAAGAGAATTATAATTATTATAATATAAGTACAAATTTATCTTGTGTTTTCAAATATTTGAAAAATGAAATATGAGATTTTTTTTTAGATTTCAGTTTCAATTAAAAAATAAAATGATAATATTTATAATTGTAATAATTTTTAGATAAAAAATAATGAATATATTTAAAATTTGAAAATGGTTACATAGAAATAAATTATTGAAATATTCATAATTTTTAAAAATAAAATATAAAATAATTTTGCATTAAATTTAAATAATAGTAAAAACTTTATAATAATTTATGAAAATAATAATAATTATTGTATTATTTTTAATTATATATAATATTTTTTTATTATAATTTTATTTTATTATTATGTAATGTTTAATAATTTTATTTATATTCTTTTTAATATTTATAAAATTATTTTATTTTTGTTATATAATATTATATTATATAAGGGAATATATTGTGTATATATAATAATATTAATAATAATAATAATAATAATAATAATAATAATAATTAAAATTAATGATTATTTATTAAAATTAATTATTATTAATTATGCTTCTACATAGTGTACATGAAATTGATTCCACCACTGTGGAGAATCGATTCTGACTTCATAATAACTTTCTTATTGAGAATAGATTTTGCAAATCAACAATTAAACGTTAATAAAAGACAAATTGTATGTAACCGTAAAAGAAAAAAATAATACAACGCCCCTACCCCACACCTTCATTTTATTCATTTTTTTCTAAACCCACAGCTTCTTTTACTATTTTTTTTCTCCCTCTCTTTTTACTCTTCAATTTCTCTCTCATACCTCATCTTTTCCAAAATTTGATCACGTCATGCTATAGCTGAGGAGTCAGGGTTCATTTCTAGTCGATCAGATTTTTAAATAGAGTAAGTTAATTTTTACTCTAAAGATCTCTTATTATCTGTTTTTCTCTATGATTTAGTCATCAATCTTAGTGGGACCGGTTGAGAAAAGTATTTCTATCAACTTGATTAAGCTCATACTAAAATTTGGTAATATTTGAATAACTTGCTATAGGTTCCTAAATTTTGGACTGGTTCCCTATTTGAGGTCGAATTTTCATAAGTAGAATTTCAGGTAAGAGAATCTAATTTAAATTTTTGTATAGTACCCTACTCTAGAAGATCTGGATGTGGAGGGGACGTGGTCCCAAGTTTCAATTTCTTTTGCAAGGACTTTATTTGATAAATGTTTGATTTTATGTTGTGTGAACATATATAAATATTATATTTTGATAGTTTGAAAGTTAAATATTATTTTTGATGTTGGAAAAGTTCTTGGAATGGTATGCATTTTTAAATGTTATGTGATTGAATGATATGTATTATATATGAATGATGAAAATTGTATGAAATTGATGTCATGCATTTGGGATAATGTGAGTTGTTGTTCGATGGCATTAAGTATGAAAAACCTATGTTTAACATAGATTCTCTAGCTTCACTTATGATTTGAGTCATATAGACTAAGATATCAGGTGGTGAGAAACTGAGAGGGAGTTCATACACACAAGCTTTGAGGGAGTTCATACACACAAGCTAAGAGGGAGTTCATACACACAAGCTGAAAGGGAGTTCATACACATCGGGTCCTGTTGTAGACACTCAATATTGAATGTTTGAACTTACCATGATCTTTTCTCTTGGATTTGCTCCTAATCTTTGGATCAGGTGTTAGTCTCGAGTAGAAGCATACTTAATGAGTCTTCCAGAAGGCATACTTAACGAGTCTTCTGGAAGACAATAGATTCATGTGTAGTCAGAACTACGATGACTGGACTACATGCACAAACAGATGATCATACAGGTGTCGGAGGGTCTAAAGAGTTTTAGGATGTAGTTTTGAACTTTATATTGCAAATATTTGTATTTTTATAAGTCCTAATCATATATTAGAAATAGAAAAACTCTAAGCTTGTATATAAACATATAAGATTTGTATTGTAGTATTTAAATGTATTTCTAGGATATTACTACGGTCCTGATTGATTAAGGAAGTTCGATTGACGTCATGTTCTGGAATACCTACTTGGGGCTACAGATTCCCCTCGATCAACTCAAGCTCTTCGATGGCTGCCTCGTAGGCTTCATAGGCGACCAGGTAGAGGTCCGAGGGTACATCGAGTTGCGAATGACCTTCTCTAATGAGAATGTTGTTAGAATTATAGGCCTTAAACAAGAGGAGGTGAATTGTTTTTGAAAGTTTTTCGCAAGTATTGAAGGTAAAAAGTGAAAGACAATGAAGAATCAATCAATTAGAAAATTGTTTTTAGTTTGATTTGCAAAAAATCAACCAATTGTTTTTGCGAAACAATCGTTTTTTTATACTAGCAGTTTATAAAATCAAAGCTAAAGCGGATTAAAGAGTGTTAGGATAGAGTGATTCACACAAAATATTTATATTGGTTCACTCTTAACCAAAAGCTACATCCAGTTCTCAGCTAACCACTGAGAATTCACTAAGTAATCAAACCTTGATTACAAAACACACACCAAAGTGATGATCTGAACCCTTCAAGAACACACACCACCTTTGGCAACAACACACAATTTTCAGAACAACCCTCTGAAATTGCACAACACCAAGTCACCCAGAAATACAATGATTAAGGAAGAAAGGAATAAAATACACCTGGATACAATCAAAGATTAAAGTACAGAGAATACAAAGAATCTTATCCCACACTTGAGAATGATCCGAAAGTTCTTTGAAATCTTGAAAACTGATTTTAATTAAACTCTCTTTCTTAGTTCATGACTAGGAGCGTAAAACAACCATTTTATACTCTAATCAAATGGTCAAAACATTTAATTCAAGAACCAAAAGCAGTTTGAATAATTTAAAACAGATTGGAACAGCTTAACAAAAGTATGTTAAGGTTTCCAGAAAAAACAACCAGTTGAATTCTCGAAACAACCGGTTGAGTTGGCTTGACAACAAAGTTTAGCTTTTCAAATCCTTTTCAAAATCCACTAAGTGTAAAACAACCGGTTGAATTGAAATTTCAACAGGTTAAATTTTCACTTTCTTTAGAAAACATATCTTTTTTAAAAGGATTAAGATTCAATCAATCTTTGATCATCACAAAGAGTGGATAACCTCGAAACCGACCACCCGAGTCAAATAATAATGAATATAATAAATAGCAGTTTCAACGTTGAATGGGTCAAAAATACATTCCGAAATATCTAGGAAATATCCCCAATATAACAAATAAAACTGATTGAACCAAAAGATGCACTTCCCTAACATTAAGGAACCACTATGCTTGTCAGTTACCAACTGATGTCCAACCCATAGGGGCAACACTATAAATAGAGTTATTGAGAAAGGAGTAAGGTACATTTTCAATTTTTATTAGAATACACCAGAAATAGTAGCACTGACTTGAGCGTCAGAGTACAATTGCAGGTACCCCCGACCGGCGGAACATCAATAGCGAAGGAAGGCGACTCGAAGAAACTCAAGGACTACCGGCATGTCAGCAATTGTGTTACATGTCAAAGTACTACGTAGGCTCCCCATTCTTCATACAGGTACAATTGGCGCCCATCGTGGGACCGAAATAGTAATTCAATCTCCAACAATAAATCAATAAGCTATGGTGTCAACAAGAAACAACGCCGCTGACCATATGCCGGACAAACAAACAACCATGATTCATGCCCTTAAAGCACAAATGGAGGAGCTACGTCAAAAGGGTATTGCGGACCAGCTGCACAATGAAGAAAACCAACGCCGATATGAAGAAGAAATGTCCCTTTTAAAATAACAAAATAAATGCTTGCAACAATGACTTGAAAATCACGAACAAGAAGGGCAGTCTCAAGCACCACCAAATAGTCAGACCAATCCGACTCCCCACACTCTACAACCTCCACCTACTCTCCAGACTCCTCAAACCCTCCAAAGCACTAGAGTGCATACTGCTCTAGATAATGAAGAAGACCTAGAGGTCACCCCTTCATAGATGAAATAATTGATACACCACTTCCAACTAAGTGAAAAGGTTTAATTATCAAACTTTATGATGGTTCAACTGATCCTGATGAGAATCTAAATGTCTTCAAAACTCAGATGACTCTGTATACTACACACAAGGAGGTATGGTGCAAAGTCTTCCCAACCACCCTCCAAGAAGGACCACTCGGTTGGTTCTCGAGGCTACCCCCTAACTCAGTACGAAACTTTAAAGTCTTAACCTCAAAGTTTATCACACAATACGCAACTAGCCGACCCCATCACACATCCTCTTTGTCCCTCCTGAATGTAAAGCAAGAAAGAGGAGAATCCCTGCGAGCATTCATGGACAGGTTCAACAAAGTATGTAGGGGCATTAGGAACTTTGAATGTGGAAATAACTATGCACCATTTGGTCAGGGCGATTCGGCCAGGCTGATTCACTGAAAGTATGATCAAAAGACCGGCCAAACATATGGACGAATTGCGGAATCGAGCAACCAAATTCATGCATATCGAAGAACATATTGATTATCACAGAAGTCATCAAGCTAAAAGCATGGATAAAGGAAAAGAAAATGAAAAAAGCTACCGACCCATGCCCGGCTGGACGAACCGTTTTAGAGAAAATCGAGAACCTCGATTCAATAGTTACACTCCCCTAACTATCCTAAAGGGAAAGATTTTAGACGAAGTCCTACAGGCCGAACTAATCCCAACATTAAAGTCGTCGCAAACTCCACAAAACGCTGACACTTCCAAATGTTGTCAATACCATCGCAATTACGGCCACACAACCGAAGAATGTCAAGCATTAGAGGATAAAGTAGAAGAACGCATCCAAGATGGACACCTCTGTCAGTTCATTAAGATTGATACCTCTGCACATTGCTGATCTCCCTAGAGGGAACTACAAACCCCAAAGGAACATTATGACCAACTTGGACGAGGGGTCTCACGTCGTCATATCGGCAATCAATGTCCCACTAGACACAGACGAAGTGAAAGTCCAGTCAGAAGGACCCGACCTCGGAGTGAAAACCTTGAAATGAGTAATTGGACTAGACGTAGAGTTCGAGAAGTCGTCAACACCATAGCCGGTCCAATGTCACTAGGCATTCCCAAAGAAGAAATCAATTACATAGCCGGAGGTTTTGTAGGGGGTGAATGTTCAAATTCGACCAGAAAGAAACATCTTAGAGCTATCCAATCAATCCACTCCACGTCAGCTCAGAAATGACCCTGAATGCCTCCAATAACATTCATTGATAACGACTTTACTGCAATAGATCCAACACAAGATGACCCCAAGGTATTGTTAAATACTATTAATATTTTTAATTATTATTAATATATTTAAATATTATTAATATTTTAGTAAATATTATTAATATTATGAAATATTATTAATATTGTGAAATATTATTAATATTATTAAATATTATTAATTTTATTAAATATTATTAAATATTATTATTAAATATTATTAAAATTATTAAATATAATTAATATTATTAAATATTATAAATAGTGTTAATATTATTAATATTATAAATAATATTAATATTATAAGTGATATTAATATTATAAGTGATACTAATATTATAAGTAATATTAATATTATAAATAATATTAATTTTATTAATATTTTTATTAATAGTATTTATATTATTAATGTTATTATTACTTGTATTATTAATTTTATTATATTATTAATATCATTAATACTATTAATATTACTAATTTTATTATTATTATTATTAATTTTATAATATTAATAATATTTTATACTTATTAGTTATGATTATTATTTTTTATTATTATAATTTTTTATTATTATTTATGAATTTATAATTAATTATATTATAATAATATTTTTAACATTATGAATATAATTATTATGATAATAGTTGGTAGGTAATAGATTTCCGTGGGTAAAAGTTCGTAGGTAATATGACCCGTGGGTAAAAGTTCGTAGATAATAAGATTCGTGGGTATTAGTTTGTAGGTAATGCTGAATTTACCTACGGATTCAAATCTGTAGGTAATATATCCATAGGTAATGTTGTTCGTAGGTAATATTCGTACGTAATGCTGAATTTACTTACAGATTAAAATTCGTAGATAATATGAAAACTTCTTTCACCCTTGCCCATCTCTGAAATATTTTAAACATATCAATTTCTCTACGGCTCCCTGGAAAGTTCGAGAAAAAGAAAGTAGAGTAACGACGAGATGGTTGTTGTTTACGTCCCTCATGACTCTTCCACCGATCCTCCCTCACTCTCACGTTCCTCACATCCCTCACTCTCATGTCCCTCATGTTATTATGTAAACAATGTAATTACATGTTATGTGACTTATATAATTGTGCTATGCATCTCTTTTTCTAGCAACAATCCAAACTTTATAATTTTAAGAGATAAGTGAAGTTACGAATTTACTTCAAATTATGACCTATGGATGTATGTCCACAAACTATGATCCTTTAAATTTGACCCACACACTAAATATGCTAATATAATATAGGGTATCTTTTTGGTCTATATGTATTTTTAAAGAAAATTGATTTTTGTCGTTAGTATAAAATTTTAGACTTTGTAGATATTTGTAATAAGAAAATTATTTGAATTTGTTATATTTCATGCTAACTCATCGCTGGCATAAATGTTAAATACATATATTTAATTTTATAATATACATTATTTTTTAATATTAACTTTTTGAGAAATTAATTTTTATTATGTGAATTCCATTTGGATTCCACCAAGACGCGAATCTCGTATTCATCTTAATAAAAAAGTGAATTGGAGAAAGAGTGATTTTATTGTTCAGAATTGAATGCACTGAGTAGCTATTTCAACTATTTTTTGCCATAAATAAATTATCATGACATGAAATCAGAGCAGTGTAAAATTTAAAGGGGATGCAAGAAGATATAGAAAAACACTTTCTCAACGAGTTCTTACCATTAGTTAGTGTAAAGGAGAAAAAAGAAGCCAAATAGAAAATGGTTATGTTAGAAGATCAAATTCTAGATATTGAAGTTTCATAATATTGACAAAAAAAAGAATGTAAAACAATCGATAATAATTTAATATTTTTTATTAATGAAAAAAGAATAGCTTAATATCAATCCTCTAGGGATCTCATAAGGATTTTCAGCAACTCAATTAATCAACTACATACACATTAAAGGTTTTTTTTTTGTCTTGTTTGAGTCACTGTTTCTCAGAACTAGAATATCTCTTCTGCCAAAACTTGAATTGCAATGATCTTTGTTCTAGCATCTTCTCTACTTCTTCCATTGGAACCCCTTTGGTCTCAGGTACATAAACAATGACAAAGAAAATGGCCACAATGGCTACAATTCCAAACAACATGAATGTC
>Ga0123342_1009797_pt1 | contig 11268 bp, 10 predicted proteins | sample Turbeawhitnodule_FD_89960 | JGI IMG/M metagenome (GOLD analysis project Ga0123342, IMG submission 89960) | Root nodule microbial communities of legume samples collected from Mexico - Turtle bean Mexico white nodule | ecosystem: Host-associated > Plants > Roots > Nodule | place: Mexico: Nepantla... | reverse complement strand
TTACAAGCCTAATTACAAATGAATCTAAAAACCTATTACAATCTTCAAAGCACTCAAGCCATTTTCTTCATCAAACACACATCAAGCCTTGGTAGGGAAGAAGCTTCCTCCAGCTTCAACAGCGTCTTGGCTCGTGCATTCGGTTTTTGTCCCCATACTTTAAAGCATCATATGGATGGAAAAGGCTCTAGATGTCTAGAATGATCTTAAAGCTTGCTTCTCACAAAGTGACCTATCTCGTATTTTTGACCTTCAAATGGAGGCATCTTCCATTAATCAAGGTGATCTTTCTGTTTCTAATTATTTCACCAAACTTATGGTCATCTGGGATGAGTTAGATAATTTTAGACCTGATCATGTTTGCACCTGTAATGGTTCTTTTGTTATTGCCCAAAGAAAAAGAGAGGATCAGGCTATGCAATATTTGTACGGCCTCCTCAATGATTAGTACACTAACATAAAGGCCCATGTCCTTCTCATGGAGCCTGTTCCTGCTATTACTAAGATTTTTTTCTCTAGTTGTTCAACAAGAACGACAATTTAACAGTAGTGTTTTAGTTTCTCATGTCAAGAACAATAATTTTGTTATTCATACCAATGTCAATTTTGTTACTTGTTCTTTTTGTGGTAAGCTAGGTCACAATGAAACTGTATGTTTCAAGAAAAATGACTATCCTAACCAAGATGGAAAAGGGTCAAGATCTAGCAACAATAATAAAAAGGTTTGTACTTACTGTAACAAGAATGGGCACATTGTGGATGTCTGCTATATGAAGCATGGATACCCTTGGGTATAGATTTCAAAATAGTAATTTTTCTCATGCCAATATTGTTGCTCAAGAAGACACTCTTGGTGGCCAAGATCAGAATAAAAATGCTGGTACTGGTGACTTTCGTATTACCCAAAGTCAGTTTCAAATCCTTTCAGATTTTTTGAAGAATGTAAGTGTCTCAAACAGTCAAGCACAAGTGAACCAGGTTGGTTCCATTTCTGCTGATCCTCAGGATCAAAATTTTGTTGTAACAAGTAATCTTAATAGATTTCAAAATTTTATCTTCAATAAGCATGCTTGGATTTTAGATTTTGGTGCAACAGATCTTGTTTGTTTTGACATATCTAATTTTACATCATATAATCCTATTAAACCTATTATTATTAAACTTTCTAACGGAAATTTTGTCATTGCCTCCTATTCTGGTACAGTCTTTTTCAACAATAAATTTGTTCTGAAAAATGTCTTATATGTGTCAAATTTTTCCTTTAATTTGATTTCTATATCTCGATTGACTACATCACTTAAATGTGAGTTTATTTTCTCTTCTGCTGAGTGTTTAATACAGAATTCCATAACCAAAGACAAGATTTGTATAGTTGATGTTGTGGCTGGTCTATATGTCTTCAACAAAGCTGACAGAAATGTTCTAAGTTGTACTACAAAACAAACAAATATATGGCACCTCAGAATGGGTCATCCTTCAGAAGAAAGGTTAAAAGTTCTACAAACCTATTACCCTAATATTCATATTGATAAGGATTTTATTTGTGATGCTTGTCATCAAGCAAAACAAAGAAAACTTTCTTTTTTCCTTGGTGATACTAGAACTGCTTAACCTTTTGAATTACTTTATATTGACATTTGGGATCCTTGTTTTGTTGTTTCAATGCTTGGTCATAAATTTTTTCTTACTATAGTAGATGACTTTACTAGGTAAACCTGGATTTTTCCTATGCATAATAAATCTGAAGCTAGGGCTAATGTTACCAATTTTATAACCTATGCTGAAAATCAGTTTTCTACCAAAGTTAAAATCATTCGCAGTGATAATGGCATTGAGTTTTCCATGCATGATTTATTTGCATCCAAAGGCATTATACATCAAACTACTTGTATTGAGACACCTGAACAAATGGAATTGTTGAGAGAAAACGTCAACCCAATTGTCACACCAAACTCTGAAGCCCGACCGACATATCACTCTCAAATGACTCTTCGGATCAATCATCATCGAGCTTGGTGGGCAAGTGTACCAGTGAGGGTCGTACGACTGATGTCACGTCTCCGTCCCTCGATCGAGGTAGAGGCCCACGTCTATAGGGTCGACCGACAGCACAAGTCCAATTACGCTCAATCAAGGTCAGCGAAGCTAATGCACGATTAGGAGCTAAGTAATGCAGCCCTAAATGCGGTCCAACTCTTTAACCTAGCCCAATAAGGAAAGTCCACCAAAGATAATATAAATAGTACATATTCCAAGAATCAGGTACGTCATCATATATAGTGTTCTTAGAACTGAGTACCAAACGTTTTTGCTAACTTGAGCGTCGGAATGCTTTCTGCAGGTACCCTCCGAGTATGGATTACGAGAAGACCAAGAACCGAGGCTAGGAAGGAAGAGCGAGGAGTTTGCAAGCAAGAGAGTTGAAGGACAATACGATCGATCAATAGAAGGAGAAAGAAGAATCCTCTCAACAGTTCTCTAAGCCCCAAACCCCGTACGAGAACAATTTTTAAAACATATTTTTTATAAAAAAAATATATTATTAATTACTTTAACTCTATTAATATTTGATTCACAAGGAAATGTCTACAAAATTTGGTGTTTTCCTAGTTCATACTCAAAAATCAGTTAAAAGAACAAGTGTTAATAAAATTATATGTAGAGTGGTATAAAAGTAATAACTACATTAATACCATATGTTATAAGATCATTTTTTTATTGAGAAAATTGATCAAGAGATTCTTTAAGATCTCCAATATTTATTAAGCAAGATTATACAATAACTCATATTAATCATGATGCTATTGAGTTTATTTAAACAGTTACAAAATATTAATTATATGAATTATTCATTTATGTGTCAACGAACAAAATCTATCCATATTTAAATGTCTTAAATCTTAGATTTTTTTAGTGTGAGATAGTTATTGCAACATAAGAAATCACCTAAAAATATTTATGAGCTTGTTAGGAAAAGTGGTGAAATCATTCGAAGACTTTTATTTGATGAAATTGAATCGCATATTTTTAAGATTGTAGTTATATATAAAAAAAAAAATAAGAAGAATTACTCATTTAAATGAAGTGCAATCCAATATTAGTGTTAAAAAAATTAAATTATTTAAATATTAATTGAACTATAGTCATTCACATTGGTTGGGTTGATTAAATATATTTTTTCCTCTAATTTACCTTACCTATTTCGTGCAGTTACATTAATAAACATTTTGTGACTTAATAGAATATGGTTGTAATAATAATAAAATAGATTTGACACAGAAACAGAAATTAGAATATTAACTTACAAAAATACAAACATTCAAAGTTCACGTAAGTTTCAAGGTTCACATCAGATAACTCTTTTTTGGAAGATAAATTTAAAACATCTTTATAACTACTACTTTTTTTCCTGGAAAACTACTCTTTCATCATCACTATCTTCCTCTTCACTAGCTTATTCTGGAAATTTATTTAAACTAAATCCACGTTTAGGCATTTCCATTAAGCCAAAATCTCTTGTTATTTCTTTTCTTCTTTCAAGAAACACTTATGAGAGTTAACATCTTGATAAACTTCAAGAGAATCTTCAACTTTTTGCTAGTTTGTGCCAATATTATCTTGTCTGATATGAAAGTCTTCAAGTTCAACTCTCTATAGTGCAAGTACCAACTTTTGTTTTAATTTTTTTTACAATTTCACTTTTACATCGGTTGGAGATCCTCCACTAGAGATTAAGACAATTCATTATATATAAGTGGGTGCAAATTTCACTTTATAAGTCGGTTTTATGAGATTGAGTTAGACTTAAAGTTCACTTGATAATATGGTATTATTTTAAATGAAATAAATAAATTTTATTAATTCATGAGAAAATAGATGAAAAATTGAAAAACAATAAATTATGGTTGATACATTAAGTCTCCTTTAAAGAATAATTTGATTGTCTTTGATATTTTCAAAAGTAAGGGTATAATTGATAAAAAAAATAATTAATTCAGTCTTGAACCTTACAAACAATCCATCAGAAGGTTCTCATAAAATATAATTAAAAAGAAAAATAACAAAAAAACAGTAAATAAGATGAGGTTACACCTCAGTCACTAGATGTAAGTATAAGATTTAAAAATAAATAAAACGAGGTTATAGACACCTTAATCAACAAATATAATTATAAAATAAACAGAATGATAATAAATGTCTCATTCTCTCACCCTAATAATTGTTGTTGACTACAAGAATTTCACTAATAATACCTATCTTAATTTCTATAACCTTTATTTTCTCTATCTTTAAGCTATATTATTGGAAAAAGGCTTTTTTTTATTTGTTTTTAATGCATGTAATGACGAAGAAAAAGATAGAGACATTTACATCGCTTACTTATCTCTTCTATATCTTCTCCTTTTTCCTTTTTTTTTTAACTTTAAAAAAACAATTAATCATATAATACTTAAAAATGATTAAAATTTTAAATTATTAAAAATTAATATAATTTAATATATTTTATTTGAAAAATATTGCGTTGTAAATTTTGAGATGTTAGAATTATTAATAACATATTAAATTAATTATTTTATTTATCATTTTAATAGTTTTATTTTAATTATGTATTTCCACAATAGAAAATGTATATTAATAAAATATTAAAAATATTATATTTTACTATAATACAGAATATATATTAATAAAAAATTAATAGTATTTATAATTTATATAACTTAAACCTCATTATTTATTATGCTTTTTACCTAATCATTATGTTGTAAATATTTGGTTATTATTTATATACATAATCAATTATATAAAAGTATGAAATTTACAAAGGATAGAGACAAAAAAAATGTGTTATTTACAACGAGTATATTTGAGGGAAAGAACAATATTGAGGAAATAATTAATGAAATTGGAATAAAGATTTCAAAGAGTGAATCCTTATAGATGTATTTGTGCATTTCCAATGAACTTCAATTCTTTTTAGGGTGTGTTTGATTTCAAGTTAGAGGAGGATGAGTGTTTTTTTTATTTGTTTCCATGGTTTTGAGAGTGAGAAAGTGGATGGGGAGAGGGTGAAGAGTTTTTTTTCATTCTTCACAAAATGAAGAGATTTGTGGGGTTTTATGTAGGATTGTGGAGAAAAAAAAAGTGCTGTGCAAAGAGGGTAGTATATTTTTTGTGAAGAAGAAGGAGGGATAGTGCATTAGTAGGAGGGGGAGTGTAAATAGCTACTGTCCAATTTTCTATTGTAATAGATTAGGCCCAATGACAAAATCAGTGAGGATATTTCTTTCTGTACCTCTACATTTTTCTTACTGCACCCTACATTGTATGCAATACCACAATTATTCTTGATAATTTTGGATAATTCTGGAATAAGAGTTCCGTAAACAAATTTTTTTTAAATAGAAATTCTGTAAGTAAAATGTGTTTCTGGAATAGAAAATTTGAAAGACAAAAAATAATTTTGAAATATATTTTCCAGAACACATTTTATTAATTTTCAAAATGATAAATCTAGAATTCATAAAATGTATTCCGGAAAGTATGTTATGGAAATATTCCAAAAAGGTAATCCAAAAGTATTTTTAAAAGGAGTAAAGTAATTTTTTTTTAATAATAATAATAATAGAGTGGAGGAAGTCATTTGTTTGTTGGGGGTGCAGGGAGAAATAGCCAATCAGTTAAGATGAACTTGAGTGAGCTATATAAAGTCCAGTAAAACGAGACCACACTTGATTTCGTTTTTCTTTCTTGGGTTTATTATGACAGAGGAGTGGATAAATAAATGGATATAGTTTAGGCCACGTATCGGAGAAAGAAACACCATCAAAATCTATGGCATAGATGGAAGCAGGTAGCCGAAGCAAAATCCCAGTCCTAAGATTCTCCTAAAATCTCCATTTCCCACTTCATTGTTTTAAGTGTGCAGTGTTAATCATCCCTTCGTGGCATAGATAGCAACACACACTTTCTAAATCCAAAATCTAGAGTAACTTAGAAGGTAGAATAAGAGGAAGAGATCAAAGGTATCTGCATCAGGCACTGAATCGTTCCCAGTTACGATGGCCTTCGCCACCAGCGCGTTGCTCTCTTCAAACTTTCTCGGAAGGAAGGTCGTGGTATCGCCCCCAACACCGAAAACAACAAAACAATCCACTCTGTTACCGTTTATTTTCAAGAGAACCATCTTAAAAGCTCACAAACCCAATTCGGAAAAACTGAATTCCGCATCTTCACAAGCTGCTCTAGCGGCCCTTATATTTTCCTCCGCCACTCTCTCTGCCACCCCACACGCCCTAGCCGCTGACAACGTCACCCCTCCACCTGTAATCGAAGCGCAACAGAGCCAATTAAACCCCTCCAACTCAACCTCCTCACCTTTCTCTACGAACCTTCTCACAGCACCCAAACCCCAAGCCTCTTCCGACCTCCCCGAAGGCACCAATTGGCGCTACAGCGAGTTCTTGAACGCCGTTAAGAAGGGTAAAGTCGAGCGAGTCAGGTTCAGCAAAGACGGTTCCGCCCTCCAACTAACCGCCGTTGACGGCCGTCGAGCCTCCGTTGTCGTCCCCAATGACCCCGACCTCATCGACATCCTCGCCATGAACGGTGTCGACATTTCCGTCGCCGAAGCCGAATCACCTAACGGCTTGTTCAACATCATAGGCAACTTGCTCTTCCCCTTTCTAGCATTCGCCGGCCTATTCTTCCTCTTCCGAAGGGCCCAAGGAGGCCCCGGGGGCCCCGGTGGGCTTGGAGGGCCCATGGACTTCGGGCGGAATAAGTCCAAATTCCAAGAAGTCCCGGAAACCGGTGTTACCTTCGGTGACGTGGCGGGCGCAGACCAAGCGAAGCTTGAGCTGCAAGAGGTTGTTGATTTTTTGAAGAACCCTGATAAGTACACTGCGCTGGGTGCGAAGATTCCGAAGGGGTGTCTGCTGGGCGGGCCACCGGGAACCGGGAAGACGCTTCTAGCTAGGGCTGTGGCGGGGGAAGCGGGAGTGCCGTTTTTCTCGTGCGCGGCTTCGGAGTTCGTGGAGCTGTTTGTGGGGGTTGGTGCGTCGAGGGTGAGGGATTTGTTTGAGAAGGCGAAGAATAAGGCGCCGTGCATTGTTTTCATTGATGAGATTGACGCCGTTGGGAGGCAGAGAGGGGCGGGGCTTGGAGGTGGGAACGATGAGAGGGAACAGACCATTAACCAGCTTCTCACGGAGATGGATGGGTTTTCTGGTAATTCTGGAGTTATCGTTTTGGCTGCAACTAACAGACCTGATGTTCTTGATTCTGCTTTGTTAAGGCCTGGCCGGTTCGATAGGCAAGTTACTGTAGATAGACCTGATGTTGCTGGCAGAGTTAAGATCCTTCAGGTGAGCCATAAATCCTTTCTCGAATGTTGTTATTTAATTATATCAGTTCCTTCCTGTTTTTTATGCTGTCATTTAATTACAACATGACTAATGGCAATGCATTCTTTGACACGCTTTTAACACATTATCAACTAATAATAGTAGAAAATGTGTTTAACATAACCAACTATTATTAGAGAATGTGTTCAGCAGAGTGAGTTAAAAAATGTGTTGATATTTCTCTAACTGGGATTAGAGTTTCACTTTGATAACTTAGCGAACTTATTTTTAGTTGAGAGTGCCAGCATCACGGTGTCTTACACACTACGTTCAAGAGTGTTTACCGTTGTTAAAGTTTATTGATTGGAAAATACAAAATTATGAGTAGAGGATCATTAAATCAGGAATGAGACTCATAAATTTCTGATTTTCATCAAGTTTTTGCTAATTATAGTATTAGAGAGTGTGATGCCAACATTTTTATATAAACATTATTAATGTAAAATTTTGAATTTGATTGGAGGAGAAAAACCAAGAGCACCTCAGCATCTAAATTTTCTCTACTTTTAATTATATTGGTGGATTTGGGAATTTTTGGTAGGTCAACCTTTGTGTGCAATGCGCGTAGATCGTTCTATACATTTCTGTATCTGGACTTCTTGATTAATCATCTCTTGTTCTCTGTTAGGTGCATTCAAGAGGAAAGGCGCTTGCAAAGGATGTTGACTTTGATAAAATTGCAAGGCGAACCCCGGGATTCACTGGGGCTGATCTGCAGAATCTGATGAATGAAGCAGCTATTCTTGCAGCCAGGCGTGACCTCAAGGAAGTAAGTAAAGATGAGATATCTGATGCGCTTGAAAGGATTATAGCTGGACCTGAAAAGAAAAACGCTGTGGTCTCAGACGAGAAGAAGAAATTAGTAGCATATCACGGTGTGTATTTTTTGTATGTTAAAATACTGAACTTTGGGAGGTGTTGGCTTGCATTTTGGTGTTCAACCTTATTTTTTCCATGTTTATTTTCAGAGGCTGGCCATGCTTTGGTTGGTGCTTTAATGCCTGAATATGACCCCGTAGCCAAGATATCAATTATTCCTCGTGGCCAAGCTGGTGGTCTCACATTCTTTGCTCCAAGTGAAGAGAGGCTCGAGTCTGGATTGTACAGTAGAAGCTACTTGGAAAATCAGATGGCTGTTGCTCTGGGTGGAAGGTCAGTGCACCTTTCAATTCACGGAAACATGCACTGTTACTTTGTTTGATTTTGGACTTTAATGTTTGCTAGTCGCTCTTATATCACAGCTACTCCACTTGTTGTCAATTGACTTAATAGCCTACTTAGTGATCTGTATATAAACTGCACTTTTTATTGGCTCCTGATGTATACTTTTAATGGACTCTTGTGGATGTGAGATTCAGAGTTTTCAGCTCTAAGTATTATCTGACAAATTTCATATCTGTGGCCAAACAGGGTCGCTGAAGAGGTTATTTTTGGCCAGGAAAATGTCACTACTGGAGCATCAAACGACTTCATGCAAGTTTCACGAGTGGCAAGGCAGATGGTTGAGAGATTTGGATTCAGCAAAAAAATTGGACAAGTTGCTATTGGTGGACCTGGAGGAAATCCATTCTTGGGTCAACAGGTAGGCGGTGACCTTAAATAGTTGGACGCCTTTACCTTGATTCTTGAACTCTGCCTCACCTTTTCAAATGCTTGTAATGCAGATGTCAACGCAAAAGGATTACTCCATGGCAACTGCCGATGTAGTGGATGCGGAAGTACGGGAACTGGTAGAGAGAGCATATTCTAGGGCAACAAATATTATCACAACTCACATTGACATCCTTCACAAGCTTGCTCAACTTCTCATAGAAAAAGAAACTGTTGATGGTGAAGAGTTCATGAGTCTATTCATTGATGGAAAGGCCGAATTATATGTTGCATAATCATACACGTAAGTCATAGAATCATGTTTGTACTTTAATATACGCTCAGACATGTACACTGTACGAATCAATTAAATATTTTATCAAATTCAAGGAGAAAAAAAAAATAGCACAACAGCTGACTTGGGTAACCTCATTCTATACTGATTCCTCTCTATAGTTGTCCTTGTTTCAGTCTGAAATTCTGCTAGATGCTGAAGGTCATGACTCATACTGAGTCCTGACTCTTTTCGGTCTCCGTAAACAAATTCTGTGGATTGAATAATACTTGGAGAAACTTATCCAGCTATCCTTTTGTTATTGTGGTATTTCTCTCTTTGTTATTACATAACCTTTCCTACTAGGAGGTGGAGTATGATTGTGCCTGAGGGTACGACTATGGTAACATGCTTCAAGAATTTTCGGGGGATTCTCAAGGAATTCCGATCCTCATGTAGGATTTTTCTGTATTTTAAAACATGAACTGTACACCACATTTACGGAAGAGGAGCATGTGTTCCGAGTTTTAATAGGTAACCTTATTGCCTTTGTAAAAGGCTAACTCTGCAACTCAAACCATTGGATCACATGGCCGTAACATACCATGCTTCAATAAAGTTCTTTGAAATGTAGTATGGTCTTGCGAAGTAATACTCAACTGTAGTCTATAATCCTTCGCATAAAATGATGTCACCATGACTTTTTTGCTTCCGACATTCCCATGTTTGTTGAGTCCTCTCTTGCAAAGACGACTAAACACGTATCCGAAGACGTGTACGAAGTAACATTTGAAACTTACACATAAAGAATTTGTGTCTTTACAAGTTAGTACATCTTAACTCCCTTTGCCATATTTCTATTTGGTCATCAATAAAATTTGACTGTTTCTTCCTATACCTCCATACCTTCTTGTGCCACCCCGGTAAGTTTTTGTATTCCAAAATTACCCTTCTTTAATACTTCAGATTACAACTTTCGGTTTATGTAATTCAGAAGCCTTTTGTAATTAGCTTCTGGATAACATATAATTCGGAAGTCTTTTCTATACATAAATTTATATAATTTGAAAATCTTTTTTTCAGATGTGTGATTAGCTTCTGGATTACATAATTCGGAAGTCTTTTTTAGATATCAGATTGGCTTCCGGATTATGTATCCGGATTACATAATCCATAGGATTTTATAAATTTAGATAACACTTTTCCGGAACCAAAAACCTCTTCCAGCTTATGTATGGAGGTGGTAAAAAAGGATTAAAAAATATTTTCACATTTAATATGGGGTGGCACACAAAAAGTATGGAGGTGTAGGAAGAAACACTCTTTGACGAATACTATGAGAACAAATCTCAGACAGTGCTTTTACACTATTAATCTCCTAGAGTGCAGCCAATACTTCTGAAGATAAAATGTGCACATTTGACACAACAGGTTGTGAAAATCCGCAAATATCTATACCTAAAAAAAACATAACAAATACATTGTTGTTACCACAAATTGATTATTTTCACTCTTCTCAAATTTGCAATCAGTTCATCATTTTCTCCAGGTTTCTCTGGTCCTTTATTACTCATGTCAAATTAACTTTCTTTTAAAAAAACTTGTTTACCTTTTGCTAATCCCCAGACCATTTTTTTATTTGTTTAAATGTTTATTTTGTTTAGATTTAGTGTGATAAAAAAAAAAGGCATTGTTCTGCCCGGTTGACCTGGGTCGTCTTTATGCGTGGCTTGTCCTCACGAGCTAGGGCACCTTCGTTCTGCCTTGTCTATGAGTACCTGAAAAAAGAAGAACAAAGGGGCACCCTCGCGGCCGTTTGCACTCCGACGATCAAGTCAGCTAGCGAGAAACACCAATGTGACTGAAAACTGTATGATAATCTCAGTGACTGAAACTATGTGACTAAAGCTGTGTTGCCCTAATTGCCTTGTGCTCACAGTGGGTGTGCCGTCAAGAACAACTAGGGTTTAGTGTTCTGCGTAACTTTATGAGAACTAGGTT
>Ga0123342_1009796_pt1 | contig 11268 bp, 7 predicted proteins | sample Turbeawhitnodule_FD_89960 | JGI IMG/M metagenome (GOLD analysis project Ga0123342, IMG submission 89960) | Root nodule microbial communities of legume samples collected from Mexico - Turtle bean Mexico white nodule | ecosystem: Host-associated > Plants > Roots > Nodule | place: Mexico: Nepantla... | reverse complement strand
TGTTGATTACAACATTGAACTACCCCAGAACAAGGCTGAAACCAGCACAACAGCATCAAGCAAAGCAGAGGCTTCATCATCCTTCAAAGGATTTGGATTCTTCAAAACATTGAACTCCACTTGGTTCAACACAATTCTTCGTTCCACTATGCTTTATATCAGAATAAATGACAGTTTGGTGGGTTTGTTTCCTTGTAATAGAGGTGTCAGATAAGGTGATCCTTTGTCTCCTTTACTTTTCTGTCTTGCAGAGGAAGTTCTTAGTAGAGGTATCAGTAAGCTTGTGAATGATAAGAAAGTTTTTCATATGGCTAGTCCGCAAGGTTATCTCACTCCCTCTCATATTTTATATGTTGATGACATATTTGTTTTTTGTAGGGAGATATTAAGTCTCTTAGAAATTTGAGTATTTTTCTTAAAACATATGGTGATTTTTCTGGTCAATATGTTAATAACTCTAAAAGTAGTTTTTTCACCATGGATAATTATGTAAGATTTGTCACCAAAATTCAACGTATTTTTTCTTGTAGTTATGGTTGTTTGCCTTTTAATTATTTAGGAGTGTCTATCTTTGTTGGTGATCCAAACTGTCGATTTCTTCAACCTTTGGTTGATAAAGTCAAATTCAAGTTAGCATCTTGGAAAGGTAAATATCTTAGCATGATGGGTCGAATTTAGTTGGTCAATACGGTGATTATTGGATTTCTAGCTTATAGCTTTAATATGTATAAATGACCTATTTCACTTCTTAACCAAGTTGAGCATTGGTGTCAAAATTTTATTTGGATTGATGATATTCTAAAAAAGGGCATAATCACCGTGAATTGGGATACAATTTGTTCTCCTATTGAGAATGGAGGTTTGAAGATTATTAATCTTCGTCATGAAAATAATGCATATCTTCTTAAGCTTGCTTGGAACTTTGCTTATAGCAATAAGCCTTGGTCTTTTCTCTTAAAAGCCAAGATTCTTAAATAAAAATACGAGTTTAGAATGGTTTATAGATTCTCATCTCTTTGGCCTGGAATTAAGCAGTTTTATTTTACTATACTTTATACTTCTTGAACTGTTGGTACATGTTTCTTTTTTAAATTTCTGGAATGATAAATGGTGTTCTACTACCTCTTTAGCAAATATTGTAGGGTTATTTGATTGTGCTAGCATTCCGGATACAGTCTCTCAGTTTTGGACAATTTGTGATTGAAATATTCCCTTATCTTTACAATAGATGCCTTATTTTTTTAATCATATCATGGTTAGGGAGGAAGAGGATATTCCTAATTAGATTCTAGATGAGTCTGGTCGTTTCACTCTTAAATCGGCTAGGACTTTTTTCTTGGAACCAGGAGTTCCATGTGGTTGGGGTAAATTCATTTGGTCTTCATCTATTCCACCTTCCAAAACTCTAGTACTCTGGAAAGTTTTTATGTGCGACTTCCTACATATCAACATATTCAAAATAAAGGTTTGTATATATGTTCTATGTGTACGCTTTGTGAAAATCATGAGGAATCTATTCAACATTTATTTTTTTAATGTTTTAATGCTTTGCATATTTGGAGTTGGTTTCGGCAGATCTTTCTTACTTCTCATTTCTTTAATAAGGATGATCTTCTTTCTTTTATTAAGAGTGATGGTAGTCCTTTGGTTAAATTGATTAAGCTTGCTATGATAATTTTTTCTACTTGGATAATATGACGAATGAAGAATTATGCTAGATTTCAGGATAGGATTGAGGTTTCCGGGATTATTTCGGTAATTAAAGATTTAACTTGTCTAGTGGGAAATTCGTCTAAAGCTTCAATGAAGAATGATATGTTGGATTTCAACATGATTAAGTTTTTTGGTATTAATATTCATAATGCTAAAGTTCTTCTTCCTTTTCCTATTACATAAGAGTTTCCTTCAATAGGCTGGGTTAAAATTAACACTGATGAAGCTACTAGGGGTATCCTGTTTTTGCTACTTGTGGAGGTATTTTCCGTGAGAGTATGAGAGAATTTATTGGTGCTTTCTCTACGTTTCTTGAAGTTCATACTGTTACGGTTGATGAGTTTTATGGAGTTATACATGCTTTGGAGGAAGCTCAAAAGATGAAGTTTACTACTGTTTGGCTTGAATGTGATTCTGCCTTGGTTTGTGTTTCGTTTACTGCTAAAACTAATGTTTTGTGGATGTTTCGTAATCGATGAAATACTTGTCTTAATTACTGTGGGAAAATCAGGTTTAGAGTTACTCATATTTTTCGTGACAGGAATGTGTGTGTTGATAAGTTGGCTAATTTAGGATTTATTCATAGAGAATATTTTCATTGGTATAATAGGTTTCCATCTAGTCTGTTCTTAGAATTCTTTATGAATAGGTATAGTCTACATATGTATCATTTTTGTCAACATATGAGTTTTGGTCTAGTCCCCCATATTTTTGTATTTTCTTTCTTTTTTATTTTTTTATTAATATTTTTTTTCATGTCATGACAAATGATTGATGTTACTTGAAGTGTCAGCTTAACTGAGATGTCAAGTTACATAGTGATGTCTAACATGAAATCTTTTATAAAAAAAAATTGATTTATTTTTAAGTAATTTATATATCAATAGAAATTAATATATTTTATTCACGGTAAAAAAAATTATTTTAACAAAAAACTGACTTATCTCTTTTTTTACCAGATTCTTGCTTCTACTTTTTTTTAAAATAAATTTTCTCATGCTATAAATCATAGTTAGTGATTATTTTAATAAAAACACTTTTAAAAAATAGAAAAACATAGTGTTGAAATATAAAGATAAAAATATTTTAATGTAAACCTTAATTTCTAAATTAATTTTATAATATTAAATTTTTTTATAAAATTAAAGTTTTATCTATTTATATCCTATAAAATATTTTTATTTTTAGAAAATGTGGATCTCCAAGTCTTAATACATACCATTATTTTTATCCACTAATATAGATTTTTTTTGGTATGTTTTATTAAGAATATAATGTCATTCTCTTTCTTTTTTTAAAAAATACACTTTGGAAACTGAGATGGTAATCAGTTACATTTTATACAATTACCCTTCCAAACTAAATTGAATAATTATGTACAAAATAAAAATAGACGTTGGAGAATCGGAGTTAGGACAATAGAAGAAACATTTTGCAATTTTTTAAACATGAGAGAAGGATAATTAGTCATAATGCTGATCTCAACATCATTTTACCCACTAATCAGGGCATTAAGTTGCATAAATAAGAGAAATTACAGTGCTGTTGAAAGTTGAAAATAAAGAATAAATGTCTTAGTTGTTGCTTGTGTGAAGCTCATTAAGGTTCATTGCATAAGTTGATAAGTTATTTTGTAAGTAAACTTACTTAATTCAGTAGGTCCCTTTTTTCTTTGAAGTTTTAATTAAAAGTAAATAAAACTTGTCCTTGGTTGTTGTTTTTTCACGTTCATGAATATTATATATATTTTATTTTTATTTTTATAAAAGTTTTTATGTTAGTTATTATTATGTACCTCAATTAACAATAATTTTCTGTTATCACAAATATTATTTTTTTATTATAAAAGTACTTTTTGGAATGAAAAAGAAAAATTATAAATAAAGAGAAAATAAGTGCCTCTGTCGTAAATGTTTATATATATACTTTAATTTTGTTCACAAAAATTAAGGACAAAAATAAATATATCATTTATTAATAATTTCAAATGCAATCACTTTCATTTTCTGAAAAACATAACTTAATGTAATAATAATATCGCTGAATTATAACATCGATGAATTTGAAATTTTTTATGAAGAATGAATTTGTAATATCATAGAAAAATAATTATTATGAAATTCAATTGAAAACGTGCTAGACATTTATACAATTTTTTTACTTATATTCATAACAAAAAATTTCACATTAATCAAATAAGGAGACTATAATTAATTCAAAAGTAATCTTAATAATATTGATAATCTATACTTATATAGATAATTTTTCTTTATAACTGCTTATTTTATTTATTTATTTTACTCTTATAACAATATTTTTTCTTTTAAATTATCCTAGATATTTTGTAATTTCATAGAGAACCGTTCTTAAATTGATTTAAGAAATAGTTTTTTCTTTTTTTTTTACTTATTCCCTATTGAAACTGAATATCCTACTTCTCATTTTTTTTTTCTTTTTTTAACATACTTTCATTCTCACTTCTCTTTCTATTTTTATGTTTTGATTAATCTTTATGGAACCCTAATTTGACATTTGTCTTATGAAATTTTAATTGAAGTTTGTGCTAGATGGAGGGGAAGAACTTAACAAAAGGAGTTGTGGGCATCATCACAACAATCAGTAATTCTCTTCATGTACATTTCAATTTGTGAAACACTAAATTGACATTATTTTTATGAAATTGTGATTGAAACATGTGACTAAAGGAATAAGAAAAATTCAACAAGAGGAGACAAATGGTACGTGATGAAAGCCATTGATCATAATACGTTTTTTGGGAACAATTTTATGGATTTAAATAAAATCATACAGAGCCGTGACTAAATTATATTCTCATTTCCTCATATTTTATAGAAAAATTACTTCCAATCTGATTTTCTGATTTTTTGTCATCACCATTTATCTCTCTCCTATTCCTCTATATTTTTCTTCTTTTAGGTTTCGCTTTTCGATAGTACAATCATCTTAACTTTTTATAAATTTCATATTCAAGAGACTACCTTCAAAATAGAGATCGTGGGTTTGGTCATTAGATAACATTATGCAGGGAAGGTATGTCATCATATTCTTAAGTCTATTTTGTTATATGTTATACTGATGTTTTGTTTGTTCTTTATTTGTTAATTGTAGATGATTAAATTTCAGATCAAAATAGAAGAAGAGAGGGAAAAACTTCAGAAACAGCACCAAGAGTTCGTCTTCTCCCAATTTTTTTTTCTTTGTTTTGAAAAATGCTTTTATGTTTTAAATTAATTTTATTCTCTATTTTTAAATTAAAGATATTTTTAAATTTATCATTATAACTACTATATTAGTTATGTTTCTTTCACAATATATCAGTAGGTGTATTTAGATAATTTATATATCTTATCGTGTATTCATATTTACTAATATATACTATAATAATATTAATATTATTTATTTAAATTTTAATATTAAATATAAACATACATAAATAATAAAATAAAAATGTGAATCGTGTTCTGTGTTTATGCTAGTATCAATAATAAAACAATTAATAAAATAACTTCAATAATACCAACGTTATAATGGTCCAGTCAATAAAATCCCAACCAAGTTTGGAATAACAATGTTTAGACCACAATCAATACAAAGAAAAAAGAAAATATATAAAGATAACAAACATAAGTTTTTTTATAAAAGAAATAACAAATAAGTTTATTTTTTTAAAATTCCAGTTTAAGTAATTTACTTACCTTTACAAATTTTAAAAATTTTATATTTAAATAAAAAATTAAATTTTTTTAAACAAAATACATTATTTTCTAAATTTCTTAATCCATATAGATGAAAAAAAAATCTCATAGAAGTAATTTACTATGACAGAGTTTTGGAATCGTAGTAATGTATTTATGTGTATCGAATGTCTGATTGAAAACGTGTTGGGTTATTACGATAAGCCACCAATTAATTTCAGGCGTGTGATTAAAATAATGTAGGGTTATTGGTTCAGAATAAACCCCTCTTCTTCTTATTCTTTGTATTTATAAAAGTAAGATAGAAAAAAAAATACGTACCTAAATTTTACACATCTCTTAAATAACTTTTAATATGCTTTTATGTGTGCCATAAAGTAGATAAGGGAAAGTCATATAACACGAGTTAATGAAAAAATATTAAAAGTTAAAAATATAATAGTTTTTATCTATAAAATATATAATGGTGATTTCGTTACTTAATATACATGAATTATTTTTTATTTTACTCTTATTTTTTAACTACTCTATTGTGTGATGTGAAAGAGAGAAATGATAAATTGATAAATGAGAAGTTGTCTCCATTTTACTCTTCATGTAAAATAATTGATCATGATTTATCTAAATATAGGAGACAATCGAAGATCAACTATAACACAAAATAAAGTTGTTTTGCTTAAATTTGTGGTTATTCAATATAAGTATGTTGTTGTTTAGTCCAAGAAATGTAGCATTTCTAATAGCCAACAACAAGAAGTTTCTCAAAAGAAGGAAGTAGGACATAAGCCGATTTTACAATATGCTAATAATGTTCTAATTTTTTTATTTTGTTGTATATGTTAATAATGTTGTTATAGCTCTTGTTGCTTCTGTTGACGTTGTTGTTCAGAAAGTCAATAAAAGATTTATCTGTTGTTGATAATCCTATTGATGATATAGAGATTAGGTTCGGATCTCAAAATGACACCTTTGTTGATATGCTCTCGTTGGGGAGTGTTCATGAATAAAAAGATTTGCTACAAGAAAATGACTCATTGTTTATTAATAAGTTGCGACCTATTGCAGGATCCACTCAACTTAAATATGCAACAAATGCATAGTTTCCTAATTTTGTTGCTGAATAACAAGTTTCTTCTAAAATTGTTTCTAATGATCTGACCTTGCAAAATTCTTTTGAATCCCTTTAGGTTTGGAGAATGTAGTGGCTGTGACCAATTACACTACTCAAGTTGAGGTGACTTTGGATAAAATGTTGCATCTCATAGTCTAAATGATGTTACACTTGGTGTTGCTACTAGTCCTAGAACATATGTATTTTATGATTGTGTTGTTCTTGTTAAGTATGTCGCAGCTGTCGCTCAGAAGTTTATTCCTCTTTTCACTACTGCACTGAATGCAAATATTGCTCTAGAGCATGATGTTGTCCTCTCTTTAGTTGCTATTTTGGTAAAGGATGTTGTTGATCCTTTGTAAAGCAATTTCCTGAATGAATGTGACATTATTGCTAAGTATTGGAAGGATAAAGCCGATAGGAAAGACTCTCTTAGTGATCATGAAAACGATGTTGTTTAAACTATTAGCAAGTTCGAAGTCTAAGTTCAAGAAAGAAGGTGAATTGGAATTAGGATAATTTTTGCAAATAAACTTTTAAGCAATCCTGAGAGTAAAATAACAAACTGTTTTTAGACATAAAATATTCAAATTTCTTAAACAAAAAAATTAAAATTAAAAACAATTGATTGTAATTTTCACAACAGCTTTACTTAAACAAACCCAGTTTAAGATTCCAAACATTCAAAAGAAGATTTTTAGCAAATTCACATACAGTTTCAATATGGTAAACAATATTCTAATCTTAAAAAAAATTCCAATTACATAGTTACACAACCAAAGCTAGCTATTTGAGGTTAATTCGGATAAAAAAATTTGAAATGCAAAAGGAATTAACAAATTGATTAAAACAACATATTACTTTTTATGTCAGTTTTACTATTTTTTCCAGATTTTAAAGACAATGAATATGAAGGCAGAAAAACACACAAAAATGTATACTAGTTCACTAAACAATGAGCTACATCCAGTCCCATCTCATACTAAGACGGATTTCGCTATATCATAAGAACAACTCTTGAACCCTACAAGAACTATAAGCACACACTGAAAAACCCTATTCCGGCCAAGCTTTTCTTCAAGAAACTCTATCTTAGAAGCACACTAATACAACTTGACAAAGTAAAAGAAGTAAGGAACGAACAAACCTTATTTGCAGACTAAGGAGACATACACGGGACCTCCAAACTGCACACCTTGATGAAGCTCTTACATAAGCCAATGGTGAAAGTGACATCACAAGTACCTCACAATGATTTTCAAAGAACCTTCAAAAAAACGAAATCACTTAAAGAACTTCTCAAAACTTCTTGAAAACAGTAGACAAATGTGTTTTCAAGTAATGTTTTACTCTGAAAACTAGCCATCATTTTATAGGATTAAAAAACAGAAACAATATTTTAAAACAATTCTAAATCTGTTAAGAAAATAACATATTGAAAGTTAAAATAACATATTAAAATTTTCAAAATACACTAGGTGGAAACAAAACTAACTTTGAGAAGTTGAAAACCAAATTGTGGAAACAAAAGTAACTTTGGAAAGAAAACAAAATTTTGAAAACAAAACTGGTTTAGATAAAAAAAAACTTTAAATCATGAATTGTTTTTCCAAAATACCAATTGAAAAACTAGTAGAGTGTGTAAACTAGGAAATAAATCTGGTTGAAAAAACTTTTAACAAGTTGAAAAATCTGTTAGAGTGTAAAACATTTTTAATATTTCTAAAAAAGGCTTTGTGCTTAAGTTCACGATCATATCTTTGAGATATGGAGTTAGATCAAGATACTAAAAACTCTAAGACTACTTTATCTTAGCTACTAAGACAATCTATTAGACACCAAAGTTGCTCTTTGAATGTTTATGGCAACATGCACCTCCCATCAAGATAAATAACAACACCCACATCTCTTCAAGGATATTTTTTTCATCAAACACTTCATCAAACACAATAGTTGGGTAGTCTTCAAGATCTCCAACACTTATAAAAGGTGAAAAAAAGTCCACTAAGAAGAAATGATAATTAGTTTCTTTGAGTCCTTGCTTTGTGTAGGTATTTTATGGGATCTTCATCTATAGGTGTCAGTTTGGTTCTTTTATTTGTCTCATAGTTTCTATTTGGGGTTCTTTCTTAAAAATTGTTAAAATCCTATGTTACGATTGATCTAAGTTGAAGTTCTTTCTTATGTATGAGTTTTGACATAATCCCCTATACTTACTTGTACTTTTTTTCTTGTTTAGTAATACATTTTCATATACTGACAATTACGCTGAAGTTGAAGTTTTAGAAATACACTATATGCTCGTTCGTGATGCATTTTTTTAATTAAAAAATTTAAAACGTAAATATTTTCTTAAAGAAAATATAAAATTAAAATTAATATAAATATTAAATGTTAATTCATTAAAATAAAATATTGTAATAGAAACTAATATATAAGGGTTATAAAGTTTATATTTCAACTAGTTCTAATAAAGTATGTTTCTTATTTGCCTCTTTTTATTTTTACTTCATAATAAATAAATAAGTCCCAGCTAATTAAAACTGGTTACAAAATTACTATTATGTTTAATTTTAAAAATGATATATAAATAAAAATATTTCAATTTTTTAGTAGAATTATTAAAAGTATACTTATAGAATAATCGACCTCTTGGAATCATTGAACTTTATTATAAATTCAAAATTTTCTTTCATTATTGCTTGTTTGCTTTTATCTATTCTCCCCATGTATATACAATATTAAGAGATTGTATATCCCTTCTTACAATTGGAAATTTGAATTAAAAATTGAAATTGAGGCATAACAAGATAATCAGTAACACTCTAAAAATAGAATTTGAGAATTGTAAGATGAAGAATTCTTAGTTGATAAAAGTGAGAAAGGTTCTTAGTCTCATACCCACATAGAAGTCCATGGTCTAAGTCATGTGTGGTGAACTTCTACCAACCCCATCACAAACATGTGATTGGTCTTGGCTATGTTATATAAATCTGATTTTTTTATGTCTAACAGAAAATGATTTCACTACTTAAAGTCTTGGAAGTGCTCATTGAGTTGACAAAAAGACACTCCTTTCACTCATTCTCATATCGTGTTGCACTCTTTTCTTGTATTTTAATGAATGGTAATCAAATGGAGATTTCAACACTGAATTTTTTTTTTATAAACATGTATAATTTAAGAGAAAAAACAAATAGAATTCTTCAACAACTACTATTTTTTTTTAAATTAAAAAGTAAAGCATATAATAAAAAATATATACTAATTTAAACTGATTTTCTTTTAGAAAAAATAAATAAAAAATCTTTAAACGAAAAATAATTTTATAAAAAAATATATAATTAACACTTATAAAGCAATAAAAATCATTAAAAAACAACAACTAAATTTATATTAAAAAATAAAAATACATAATAACACTTATCTATCAATTTAAACAATTATTATTATTATTATTATTAAATAACAAAATAAACAAAGACCTAAATAATATTATTTTTTATAACAAAAATTGTTCTTGCCGGTTGACCTGATCGTCGGTTGACTCTAGGAATAGATTGTGACTCTGTTTGCCTCTTCAGGAATTTGTTCTTTCCTTTGGATGTTGGAACGCGACTCTGTTTGAAACAGAGGGGGGCCCTACCTGTTTATTGCACTCCGACGATCAAGTCAGTACAAGGTTTATAGAAGCAATGAGTAAGTAAGGAAGTAGTTTCAGTCTTATAAACGGTGTACCTTTACCAGGAATCTCAAGTTCCTTTTACAGACTACTTTTAGGTTACTTCTTGTAACAACCCTTCTTTCACGAGAACCTTATCTCGAGTGAAAGTAGGTTTGATGGGAGGAGAGTTTATTATAATGAGCACAATCTTAGTACGACAACTGTCAGAATCTTTCCTCCTTGGAATGCATAATCTTAACAACATGGTCACCAGGGGACCAACTCATGTACCAGCATCAAGGAGCCCATCTGTCAACTGTAGGCGTACAAGCCTTTACGTATCATGCATGCAGCTTATCCCCAAAACCCTAGGCTTTTGGGCTTAGGCGTTTTTAGAGAATATTTTACTTGTGCTAGACCCGAATGTACTAAACACATCACTCGCACTTTGTTGCTAACCAGGCCTTATACACGTTGAGTATATGAATGAACCTCAACGCACACATACCTGAGGCCCACTTACGTTGCCCATTATCACGACCAGACCACCGAGCTGACCTGCTTGACACAGGTGTCGATGTCCGATCATCGAGCACTGAGCCCAATTCTTTGGTCCAGTACACAAGCCCCCCAAGCTCGAGGTGGTGTTTGACATCCCCATCTTGATAAAGCATGAATACTGCCCTATGAGTCTTAAGGCATACATTGGTATCCCCCTTCTCTTTACTCCCGCTAGAGATATCTTGTATGTGTGTGTGTTTGTTGAATCCTTCTTTGTTTTTAATGCAGACAGCATGCTCAGGCTTAACAAGAAGGACTTGGCAGTCATGGCCAAGAAGATGAAAGTTGCCTCGCACTCCTCCCCTGCCAAGGAGCTGAAAATGAAAGCGATGGTTGAGGTGGCCGCTTCGGATGATGAAGACACGTTGATATGATTCCAATAGCAAGATATAGATGATTCTTTGACATTTTATGGAATCAACTTGAGTTGGAGAATGAATAGGCACTTTTAATAGAATTGGATCAATGTTCTATGTTTCAAGAACTCACCAAAACTTGCACCA
>Ga0123342_1009795_pt1 | contig 11268 bp, 10 predicted proteins | sample Turbeawhitnodule_FD_89960 | JGI IMG/M metagenome (GOLD analysis project Ga0123342, IMG submission 89960) | Root nodule microbial communities of legume samples collected from Mexico - Turtle bean Mexico white nodule | ecosystem: Host-associated > Plants > Roots > Nodule | place: Mexico: Nepantla... | reverse complement strand
TATATATATATATATATATATATATATATATATATATATATATATATATATATATATATACACAATACACACAGTCAGAGCTATTTTAGCTCTTACACTGATATTTTTTAAATTTCTTTTACTTATTGTCATATAAATAAAGATTAAAAAATAAAGCATTATATTTTAAGATATTTAAAAAATTAATTATAAATATATAATAAAAATTAAATGAGTAATTACACGGAAATTAAATTAGCAATTAGCACTGAACTTAAAAAGCCACCCTATTCACCATGGAGACACATAGGAATTGAAATCTTCTATATTATCGAGTAGCATTCAATATAACTATAAAGGTTAAAAACATTGACACCAAATAGGAACATATAATCCATTTGTAGGAACAATAAATTAAATTCAATGAAAATTATATTTTTTTTGGATATGTGGCAATTAAACACTTGTCAGAATTTATAATAGAGACATTATCACGTGTGTTTATGTTCACATTTTCAGTGAGATAATAAAACAATAGTTATCATATAAAATAATGGTCATCACACAAACACAAATAATTGTAAGCACAATATAGATAAAATTATAAAAGACGTACACATAAAAAAAATAGTTATCCAGATTATATCTCGTATTGTAATATCAATATGTAAATGCAATGCTTTCAAAATTTAGAAAGTATATATGTAATATAAAAAAATAATGTAATCATTTAAAAAAAAAAGAGACTCGTATAGAATTTTAAAGAGATGTATATAAAATACTAGATTCACCATTTATTACAATATACATCTATGTGGCAAAAAAAAGTCCACAAGACACTTTACACAAAATAATATATAATGAGAAGAGAAAAAAAATTATTTGATAAACAATTTTTATTTAGTATTATTATTTTAAAATATATTTTTTTATATTTGAATCTAACCATCATTCTCAACATGTGTTGAGAATAATTTACAAAAATTATTGCTTAAAAATATTAAATAAACTTAACTATTAATGGATAAAATAGCATTGTGGCTTAAACTTTAAAACTCATTTTTCGGCACATCACTGATCCCACATCATATATAATGGGTTGATCCAACGTGCAGTGAATCTATCTGTGTAGTGCAGAATCTGTGCGCATGCCATAGGCATAGAAGAATAATAATAGTTACAAAAGAAACAAGAAAATGAATAGGTGCTGGTCCTGCACTTTGCTCATCAATTGTCTCTCTGCGCTAACAATATTGTTTTCTGGAGGCATAGTTGAAGTTAGGCCCGTGGCAGCGACGGGTCTTCCACTTCGCACGGATTCCCGTTGGATCGTGGGCCAAGATGGGCGAAGGGTGAAGCTAGCGTGTGTGAATTGGGTTTCCCACTTGGAAGTTGTGGTGGCGGAAGGGCTCAGCAAAAAGCCCGTGGATGCCATTTCGAAGGGAATAAAGTCCATGGGCTTCAACTGTGTCAGGCTCACTTGGCCCATTCTTTTGGTGACAAACGACTCTCTAGCTTCTCTCACCGTTAGAAGCTCCTTTCAGAACCTCGGCCTCCTTGAATCCGTCGCCGGTGTCCAAACCAACAACCCGTCGATCATCGACCTTCCCCTCATCCAAGCTTTTCAGGTAAATTATTTTCAATTTTTTGTTATTCCATTATTTGCTTAACCTAACCACTTTCTTCACTATTATGGATCGCTCACAGTCCTTATCTTCTTAGCTATTGATCTTATCAGAAATCATGTCTTGGCGCGTATTTGATGGCGATTGACTTATGACGGTTTTGATGATAAAGTAGCTACCTCCAACTAACTTCCTTAGTAATTGCCTTCTACGTTGGGACACATTCTTCAATACAATAATACCTTCTTGTTTTACCTTTTACGTCAAATTTTTATAATTTTTCTCATATATTTGTTTCATAAAGAAAAAAAAAAGTCGGTGGTTAATCTATGAGGATTTTATAAAGAATTTAGTTTTTTTTTTTTGTTAAAAAAATCACTTTTAAAAGTTTTTATAAAAAAAATAATTCAGACATATATAGTTGAGTTTTTATTTTTACTTTATAATAATATAATTTTGTTTATATTTGTTAGTTTCTTAGTTAGGTAAGTAGAAGTCGCTATCTCAACTAACTTTGAATTGCATGAGTTTCTTTTCTTTATGCTTGAGTTGAGTGTGGAGGACATTTTTGTGATGGTTGTAGGTAGTGGTGAAAAGTCTCGGGGATAACGATGTGATGGTGATATTGGACAACCACATAACCCAACCGGGGTGGTGTTGCAGTAATTCTGACGGTAATGGGTTTTTCGGTGACAAATATTTTGACCCAAATTTGTGGATGTTGGGTCTCACCAAGATGGCCACACTTTTCAATGGTGCGACTAATGTGGTGGGTATGAGCTTGAGGAATGAGCTCCGAGGACCCAAACAGAATGTGGACGATTGGTACAAGTAAGTCAAAACAACCACTACTCCACTGCTTCACAAATTACAAGTGAGGGATAATCGTGTTTTAGATTAAAAGAACACCATAAATTGAAAGAAAGAAAAATCTAACATGTTGTTATATGAACTGCAGGTACATGGTGAAAGGAGCAGAAACAATCCATGCAGCAAATCCAGATGTTCTTGTGATTCTATCGGGCCTAAATTTTGACAAGGACTTGTCATTCATTAAAAAGGAACCAGTGAATCTGACATTTAAGGAAAAACTGGTATTTGAGGCTCATTGGTATGGTTTTACTGATGGTGCAGCTTGGGTGAATGGGAACCCAAACCAAGTATGTGGACAAGTGGCTGGAAATGTGATGAGAACCTCTGGCTTCTTGGTGAACCAAGGATGGCCACTATTTATTAGTGAGTTTGGTGTAGACTTAAGAGGCACCAACGTGAACGACAATCGCTACCTTAGCTGCTTCTTAACCGTGGCAGCTGAGCATGACTTGGACTGGGCATTGTGGACACTCGTTGGAAGCTACTACTTTAGGCAAGGAGTTGTAGGAATGGAAGAGTTTTATGGGATTCTTAATTGGGATTGGAACCAAGTTAGGAATGCCAGTTTCTTAAACAGAATCTCTTCCCTCCAACTTCCATTTCGAGGTATTAAACCATTGATGCCATGCTTATCTGCTAACTATACCATATCTAGAGTATTATTTATATTAATACCAAAAGTGTTGGGTTTGTTTCATGAAACTTGAAATGTATTTGTGTTTTACAACATGCAGGTCCTGGCATAACAAAGGGCAATCCATACAAATTGATATACCATCCCTTAACGGGTTTGTGTGTCATAAGAAAGACATTACTGGAGCCATTAACATTGGGTCCTTGCAATTTATCTGATGGTTGGAAATACACACCCCAAAAAATTCTATCAGTAAAGGGTACTTACTTCTGCATTCATGCGGAGAATGAAGGGATGGCTGCCACACTTGGGATAATATGCTCAGATTCTAACTCTAGATGGGAAATGATCTCAGATTCCAAGTTGCACCTTTCCTCTAAACTTAGTGATGGTTCTGATGTGTGCCTAGATGTAGATGACAATAACATCATTGTAACCAAAGCATGTAAATGCTTGAGCAGAGATCATACATGCGACCCTAGTAGCCAGTGGTTCAAACTTATTGACAGTGGAAGGAGGTCAATCTTCACAACCTCATCATCATCATCATCCATGCTAAATTCATCGGACCTTTTATCCAAACCATTGAGCTCAATATAAGTAGCTTGAACAACGAATTTGGACACACACATGCACCTCCATTTAATATTTATTTTTTCTTTTACATCTCTCTCCTCTTGTCACATCATAATCTTATAAATTTATAACTTTCTTTCTCTTCCTATGTGTGGATATCAGGTTTTGGATTTACATGAACCATTTTTCCTATTCATTTTTCTAGCCATATTGTATTCATAGAAGGCACTATGGGCTCTTATGTTAGGTTTCAACACTGAAGCATTAAGCATATTCATTTGTTTAGAAACCAATATCATTATTTGGTGTTTAGGGTTTAGAATTTTAGTGTTAACTATGTATTAAAAAAAGTAATCCTTACATACACACACAACACATCATATTTCTAAATACTCTCTAAAAACGCATATTATCGCATATATTTAATTGCTCATTTTCACTGTCCATTCTCATTTTTCAATAATTATTTTCATTGTCCATTTTTAGTGAGAAGGACAAATAGGCATTACAAGAAAATTTCTAAAAATATCTAGAATTTACTAACATATAGCACTTTTGGCTCAAGGGAGCCCATGTTATTATATGCAACATGAAATCAAGATTAGAGTATATACTATGTTAGAGAGAAAATATTATTTTAGGATATGGTCATCACAATATTTCATGTCTATGATAACGATTGTATTTATGTAATAAAGAAACTGATACATTAAAAGAGACAACATTTTTGGTATAGTTGTAGTTCAGGTAATGTTAACAACTTTTTTCAATTTTTAGGTAATTTTAAAATAATTTTTTAAAGTAAATATTGCATGTAAGAATTGTTGTCGTATATCTAATATAAAAAACAAAATTCGTTGTTAAGCGTCTAGCATAAAAATATAAAATTATATTTATTTATTTAGTTTCTTTTTTTTCAATTTTCTTTTTATATTAGGCTGTTATTTTATTAATTCGATACTACACTTTAAGAAATCAATAATAATTCTTTTTTGTCTATTATTTTTTAAATATTTTTATGTTTAACTATTTATTTTTAAGTCGATGCACAAATTAATATAACAAAAGTGTTACATTTAACTATACATTATTTTTTACTTATTTTTAAACTTAATTAAAAATATTTTAAGATACAACGTAAAATTATAATGTAATACATAATAAGAAAGATATAATAATAAAAATTTAAAAATTGGAATAATTAATCTACAAATAAAAAACTTATTAATTCAAAAAAATTGAAAATAAAATGAAGTTTATCATAAAAAAAAGTATCACAAAAATATCTTTATATTTTATATTTTCACAATATGGTTGTACTAAACATTTATGAGTTAATAAATAAGCAGTTAGTTTTTCAGTCTTCAATTAACTTTACAGTTACTATTGTAAAATTTAATCTGAAATTTTATAAAAAAAATAAATATATAAATTAGATTTATGATAAATAATACATATATATGGTTATTTATATTTATTTATACATTTATATATTTTAATATGTATGAATAGGTTTACAATATTTTAAAGTTGTTTTTAGTAAAGTTATCCTAACAATGTTTATGTTCTTTTTATTTCAAAACATACTAGTAATAACTGAGTTATTATTGCTTATTGCATTTTTTTTAATGGTTGCTTATATGATTTTGAAGTGTGAATTGAAATTGATATTGGATTGAATAAGTTTTGGACTATTTATCTTAGTATATTAGTCTTATGACTCTTTTGGATACTGTGTGAAAGTTATATTGATAACTAATTTTATTTTTTCTAACCCGTTTTCTTAAGTTCCACAGGTTAACAAAATTTTAAATTTAGGAAAAGATCTATCGTGTTGGAGGGATAACAATGATGAATACTATGAAAAAGAATAACAATTACCCACTAATTTGTTGAAGATTGGAATCCCAGCTCTAAAAATACAATATTTAAAAGAAAGAAAAAGTTGGATAATTGAAAGCAATATTGTTGAATTTGGTGAAGACAACATAATAAAAAGACACGTGGCTTATTAAAAAAATGAAAAAGCAGGTCAGAAAAACACAAACTTTGCCGGTCGAATAAATTAAAGAACAGTGGTATGATATGAAAATACATAAGTGAGTGTTTTTTGAGGTGTAGAGTCTCTCATATATGAAATGGAAACAAGTAGAAGGTGGTGGTGGATGTTGGTTTTCACCGTTTTCTTTTTGCCAATAATAACAATAATAACAACAGCGTTGTTCACAAGAGCTACAGTGAAAGAAGTTGATAACACAGTGGGCGTGGAGGGCCTTCTTCATACGGATTCCCGATGGATCGTGGGCCAAGATGGGCGAAGGGTGAAGCTCGCGTGTGTGAATTGGGTTTCCCACTTGGAAGTTGCGGTGCCGGAAGGGCTCAGCAAAAAGCCCGTGGATGTCATTTCGAAGGGAATAAAGTCCATGGGCTTCAACTGCGTCAGGCTCACTTGGCCCACACTTTTGGTGACCAACGACTCTCTGGCTTCTCTCTCCGTTAGAAGCTCCTTTCAGAAGCTTGGCCTTCTTGAACCCGTCGCCGGAGTTCAGACCAACAACCCCTCCATCATCGATCTTCCCCTCATCCAAGCTTTTGAGGCAAGTCAACTATTTTTTTTGTTACTTAATTCAGTTTAATTCACCTTATTGAAACCAGATTTATGCAAGTATAATTTATTTATTCTTATTTAATATCAAAGAGAAAATAATATTCGTTGATATTTAATTTTTGATAATATCAGATTTAAATTTTTTATCTTTTTAAATAAATATTTCAATGTTGTGTGTTCGGGACGGCATTCAGATGATGATGATTATTTGATGGCCATTGACTTTCCATAATAAATTAATAAATTACCGCAATGTCCTTGTCAAATCCATCATTGTTAACGTGGCTAGACTGTTTTTCGTAATTAAATTAACTTTGAATCTGTCAATAGTTACAAATTAATTTTCGTAAGGAAATATTTTAATAATTTATATTGAAAAGTAGTGTAAAATATGTATTTGTGTATACCTTTTTTTTTTCTTTTAAACTAAAGAAACTTATTTACTTGATTAAAAAAACAATAAACTGTAATTCGAAAAGTATACTAAAGAGATAAAAAAATGTAAATAACTCCTACTTAAACTTAAACCAAAGAAATCATGGTTTGACATGATTGAGAAATAATCTTATCTTTCAAGCATGTTTTAAAAAAAAATTGATATTTAGGTCTTATTAATTTATGAAAAAATGTGCTGTGAAGGGTCAATTTTTTTAAAAATGAACTTTGATACTTCAAAAATTTAAAAGTAACCCATAGTTTTTTTCTTTTAGTGTGTGTTTGGATTGGAGAGTGGATGTGTGAAGATTTGAGAGAGTGGATGTGTGAGAATGTGAGAAGAAAGTGTGAAAAAAGTGGAGTTGTTTGGATTGAAGTATGTTAAAATGGATTTGTGAGAAAAGTTTATGGGAGTTTTTGATTAATGGAATGGTTGTGAGGAAATTTTGATTTTTCTTAAAGTGTAAAATGTAAATTTACAAATTTATCCTTGTTTTTAAAAATATTTAAATAATAAAATATGAAATATTTTTCTGTGAATTTGAGTTAATTAAAAATTTGTAAATTATTTCCAATATGATGAATAATTATTTAATAAAAATTAGTTTATTATCATTCTTTGAACATCAAATTTTTTCATAAATAATTCATAAATATAATAAGTTTGCAAATGATGTGATAAGTGTGATTGAAATTTTAATTTTTTTAATTAATAAAATATTAAGATTACAAATTTATTCTTATATTTTAAAAAATTAATTAATTAATATATTTATTTAAAATTAAATAATAATAATATAAATATTAAAATATTAAAATAATAATAATATTTAAAAAACTAATTTATAGAAATTATATACATAATCAATTATATATTATTCATAATTGATTATATATTTTATTATAATTTTATTTTTATTATAAATAATATACTTAATATTTTTGTTTTGTAATATGATTTTATCTTTATTTTTTTTATTTGTTTTCTTGTCTTGTTTATTTTTCCATTGCCTTCAGCATGTCAAAACAAAATCTGTAGTAAATTGGAAAAATCACTAATGCTGACGTGTCTTTCCACAACAAAATTAGAATATGATTTTCCATGTTCATGTGGATATCCTTCCTCACACTTCCACACATATCACTTGATCCAAATAGAAGATATCACTGTACTTTCATACTTGTGAAGAGTACTTCACTTGAAGCAAACAAGCCTTACTGATAATATCTTGAGTTTTAAACATATATAATTAGAAATTTGATAGATAGAAAATCTGTATAAAAAAACATTTTCAACAGTTTGAAAAAGGTAATGATGATTTATTATGTATTAACCCAGAATAGTTGTGAATATGGTTAGCCATGAGTTATGCAGGCAGTGGTGAAGAATCTTGGAGACAATGATGTGATGGTGATTTTGGACAACCACCTGACCCAGCCAGGGTGGTGTTGCGGTAACACAGACGGCAATGGCTTCTTCACAGACAAATTTTTCAACCCAGATCAGTGGATATCGGGCCTCACCAAGATGGCCACCCTTTTCAAAGGAGTCAAAACAGTGGTAGGTATGAGCTTGAGGAATGAACTTCGAGGATCTAAACAGAATGTTAATGATTGGTACAAGTAAGTCATAACAACTCTCATTGTGCTTACTCTTTTATTCAATCACCTTCAACACTATTTCATTCTAGTACTTCTGAGCTATTGATTGTTTACTGTGCTTTTTTTTTTCTGCTATTAGAGTGAATAGAATTTATGTTCCCTGTAATAGTTTTTTAAAGAGTTTGCAACCATTTGATTTGGTGAAGAAATGTGAAAGACAAATAGAAGAATAAGTGATGGTGTTTTTAAGAAACAAGTCTGAAGAACATCATGCTTTTCATGAAATTGTAAAAAAAAAATTTAACATGAGAGAGACTTTTGAACTAAAGGTATATGGTAAAAGGAGCAGAAGCAGTTCATGCAGCAAATTCAGATGTTCTTGTCATTCTATCTGGTCTAAATTTCGATACAGATTTATCATTTATTCGAGATCGACCAGTGAGTGTTACGTTCAAAGGAAAACTAGTATTTGAGGTGCACAGATATGGCTTCACTGATGGTCAAGCTTGGGGTGATGGAAACCCAAACGAAGTATGTGGAAAAGTGACAGAAACAATAAAGAAAACATCTGCCTACTTATTAGACCAAGGATGGCCATTGTTTGTGAGTGAGTTTGGTGGAGATTTGAGAGGCACCAATGTGAATGACAATCGATACCTTACTTGTTTTTTGGCATTGCTTGCTGAGCTTGATCTGGATTGGGCCTATTGGACACTTGTTGGCAGTTACTACATCAGAGAAGGTGTTGTAGGAATGGAAGAGGTTTATGGGGTTCTCACTTGGGATTGGAATCAAGTTAGAAGTATCAGTTTCTTAAACAGAATCAGTGCCCTCCAACATCCATTTAGAGGTATGCCTAATCTCTGAGCATAATACAGAGATTTTTTTGGCTTGCAAATATACTCACTATTCTCTGTTAGAAACACATTTGAATGGTGCAATTTCACATGATTTGTGCAAATATTATCATCCTAATTTTGCACTACTAGTTGGTGACAAAGGGTCTTGTTTGTTCTTGTGTAGGACCTGGTATCATAGAAGGCAATTCATACAAATTGATGTTTCATCCCGTGACAGGTCTCTGCGTCATAAGAAAATCACAAGTAAATACTCTAACACTGGGTCCTTGTTCTTCTTCTGATGGTTGGAAATACACATCTCAGAAGAGTTTATTGGTAAATGATACAAACTTGTGCATACATGGAGAGAGAGAAAGGAAGCCTGCAACACTTAGCACGGCATGCTCAGATTCTAGCTCTAAATGGGAAGTGATATCAGATTCGAACATGCACCTTTCATCTAAACTAAGTGATGGTTCCAATGTATGTTTAGATGTAGATGCTGATAACATCATTGTGACTAATACTTGTAAATGTTTGAGTAAAGATAATAAGTGTGACCCTGGAACTCAATGGTTCAAACTCATTGACAGTGGAAGGAGATCAATCTCAACAACCTCAACAATGTCCATTTTGGATTCATCAAACCTTTTGTGGAAACCATTGAGCATAATGTAGTTGTTTTTAGTAAATTGTGTATAACATATACGTCATCAAATGTATCATCTGCTTATGTTTTAATTTGCATAAAAATGATGTTGTGAATAAGCATATACATGTAAATGTTGGATCAGTTGAATATTATGTTTCAGTGAAAAACCTACAAATTTGTTAAAGTTAATTAGAACTTTTTATTCAAAGGCCTGATTGTTGCCCTGCACCAAAATCAAAAGTATTAAATGTTAACATTCTGTATTTTGATAATTTTTTGTAAAATGGGTTCCTAAATGTTTTCATCTTAGTCTATTTTAATATAATTATTAAGACCTAATAATAAATAATTTTTAAAATAAATCATACAACTTATTAAAAGATTGTTAAATAATTCAAGCAAATTATTAAACAATTTATTACATTTTTTTCATTTCTTTTTCAAATCAATCTATTTTTTTATTAACTTTTTTTTCCTTCATACATATTTTTCAATCTAAAAAAACAAAATAAACAAATAAAATAAATGTGATCTTGTGCAACTTTATGATATTTATAATACACACTGAAATTGTATCTTCTTTTTTTGCATGACTTCCCTTTTATAAAAAAATCAGTACTCGTCTTCTCTTCTCAAACTTCATGTAATTATCATGTGATTACTAAAATTAAAGTTGTGTTTAGTAAATATGATTTTTTTACCTCAATTTTTCATAACTAAAAATTCACGACTTCTATATTGTATTTAAGTTGAAACTAAAATTTTGTTCAATCAACACAACTTTATAAATAAAGTCATACTTTATAATTACGATTTATCTATTTTCATCATATTTTTTTAAAAGTTTCTAAATGTAATGACACTTTATTCTTATACCACACTTAAGGTAGAAATTGATGTAATTAAGGAGGAACAACATTGAATCAAAATCCTAAAAGAAAATAACAGAGGATATGTTTGCGGATTAATTAAATTATTTGATTTTTAATTTATTGTTTGTTAGAAATTAAAATTAGTTTTAATTATAAGTATATCAATTTAAAATAATAAATATGTTGAGTACATGTAGGACCAATAAAGTTTTTAAAGAGTTTACCATGATAAAAATTAAATATATCTCTTCGTAGTAATGTGTCAATGTGAATAGTAAAAAATATTCTAAAGCATAAAGAGAAATAGAAATGATGTATTTAAAACGCAATAATAATAGTAAGATATATCCATTTAGTTGGAGATGAAACACAAATATATAAAAAAATTTAGAAAAAAAGCAGGAGAAATAAATTGAATAATCTGAATTAAGATTTCAATATTCTTGTACCACAACACATTTGAACCAAGATATATTAGCATAGGAGTTTTGTTGATATATATATATATATATATATATATATATATATATATATATATATATATATATATATATATATATATTTTTATTGTGT
>Ga0123342_1009794_pt1 | contig 11268 bp, 5 predicted proteins | sample Turbeawhitnodule_FD_89960 | JGI IMG/M metagenome (GOLD analysis project Ga0123342, IMG submission 89960) | Root nodule microbial communities of legume samples collected from Mexico - Turtle bean Mexico white nodule | ecosystem: Host-associated > Plants > Roots > Nodule | place: Mexico: Nepantla... | reverse complement strand
TACATTCAGTACAATATCTATGGGAACCTCTTCGAAGTTTCCAGAAAGTATGTCCCTCCTATTCGGCCTGTGGGTAGAGGTGCTTATGGTATTGTTTGGTAAGTCAAAAACTCCTTTTTTTTTTTCTGGGAGGTATTTCCTTTTGCTGAATTTATTACATTTGTTTTGTTGTTTGTTACCTTTTGTGTAAAGGGGTTTTCTTGCTTTGAGCTATGATGCTGTACTTTCATATTCTGGTCTTGGATTGGCTGACTTTAGGAGGAAGGACTAGTTTTTGTTACTGATCAAACCCCTTTTGTTAAGAATTAAGTAATTAACTTTTTTTGCTTTAGAATTTTGTCATTCTTTAATTGTGTTTGGTCTGGTTGTTGAGTGAATGAAGATTGAATTGGTTATTTTAGTTTGATGCTGAGGGAGACCGGTTTTGCGCTCAAATTGTTGCATTTTTCTTAGTTGTTTTATTTACCATTTTGCCTTGTCTTGATGGGATTCAGGAGCTGAATTGTGTGTTACTCCTTCTCAGACACTGTTTTTGTAGATTTTAAAATGTTTTCCAAGTGCGTAGACTTTCATATATCATCCGATTTTGTTTCTGTTGTTTAATTCGTTGTATTGATACTATGATTTGCTGGAGTCAAGGTGGAAAGTGAGATAGGATCATTCCTTCGCTATCTCTTGGTGCTCATGTCATACTGAAGCTGCTAATGTCATAGTTCTTGGTATTCAGTTACATGGAGTACAATGTATATGTTGTGGATTGTTTATTAAATTTGGGATCTGACTAGGAGTTCACTTTCTTGTCCACGTGACATAGATTTTCTGTTATCAAAGATGTGTGAAGAACACTAACAATATTTTTGTTTCATTCAGTGCTGCTGTAAATGCGGAGACAGGCGAGGAAGTTGCCATTAAGAAAGTTGGCAATGCATTTGACAACAGAATAGATGCCAAGAGGACCTTACGAGAAATTAAACTTCTTCGGCACATGGATCATGCAAACGTAACTTTGATGCTTTTTTACTTGCAGTCGTCTACAGCTTGTTTTCTTCCATGTTATCGTTTAGTTAATTATTTACTTCCGTGTGAGACTGTGAATTTTATTTGGCCTATTATTACTTTCTTTCTTCAGTTTATTCTTTGTTTCTTCCCTAATTTTCTGTTGTTTCGGTGTAAGCTTTGATCTGTAGCGTTTAATGTTGCATATTGAACAAGAAGGAGTGCAGCATCCTGTAATGTGATGCACTTATGCTTTTTCTATGGGTTTTTCTTATACATAATATTTTCACCTTATGCTTAGATTTGTGATCTGTTGGCCGAACATTTAACAAACTAACCAACCTAGTTAGTGCTATCTATCTATCTATCTTCATATTATTAGCAAATATTTATCGCAAGGATACTTTTGAGTTGGACTTTCTTGACATCATTGCTATAATTTTATTCAAATGCTTTTTGTATTCTTGTATGCAGATTGTGATTAGCTTTAATATGAAGGGTTTCATTTATTGAAGTCAGTTTATAGTAAAATCTTTTTATCTTAGTTGTTGAAAAGTGTAGTTCTCTAGCTATACTTGTCTTTGATTCATGAAAGGTGTTTGGTTGGGTTTTCCTCATTGAGTTTTGACTCTATGATTTTCAGTAGCATTCAACTTGCTAACTGCTTATCAATTATATTTCCAATGCAGATTATGTCCATTAGAGATATTATACGACCTCCACAGAAGGAAAACTTCAATGATGTATACCTTGTTTCAGAGTTAATGGACACAGATCTCCATCAAATAATACGTTCCAATCAACCACTAACTGATGACCATTGTCGGGTTAGCACTTTAATTAGTTTGAATATGACTTTCAATCTATGTACTTTGAAGACTTTATAGCAAACAGCTTTATTAATACACTCTCCTTTGGTTGTATAGTTACACAAACTGGAGATAAAGCCCAAAATAAAGTGCTTAGTAGATATTCTGAAGATAAATGTTTGTGGTGTTGAGTATGCTGTATTGCACATTTGTCAAGTGGTTTCATATTTGTTTAATAGGCCCGAGTTTTAGATTTTCCTGTCAACTAAATTAGTGTTTTGTTTGCAGTTCAATGTTTAGAGCTGTGACGGCTACAATAGTGTAGTTGCATTGTTCTCACTTTCTGCAATGTTTTACTTCCATTATCAAGTCAATGGCGTAAATTAATTTCTTTTAGTATGCTTTAAACTTGAGCCAACTAATGAGTTTGCAAGAGACCGGACATGAATTTGTGCCTCTACAATGATACATATCTTCTTATGGTCAGGATTGAACAATAACATTTTGTATGGATAATACCTTACCTGATTACTTTCTTTTACTTTGCATATAAACATTATATAGTTGCCACTCTCTAAAGTGTAGACCTATTATTAACTTTTATTGGAGGTATTCTTTTGCTGAAAAATTTCCCCCATTCTTCTACCTTTTTCTTTTGGTGTTGATTTGTGACTTCATCACATTGTTATTAATAAACTCAATCATTAGAAAGATTATGCTTTGGTTTTCATCTGTATTAATATTTGTGGACAAAACTTTGTTCTCCAGTTATGTGAAGAATGTAATATAAATCTGAGCTGAATGTGTATAATGTTCTTCACTTCCTCTCAACAGACTAGAGAAAATATTTTAATACGAATTTGCTTAACAATTTACATTGATATATGCTGAATTACCTTGGATTTTTCTTAGTTATTTTAATCTTCTTGCTTTTGAATTAAATTGGTTAATGCCATTCGTTGTTTTATGTATCAAATCAATAGGTAAAATGTAATTATACTTATGAACATCCTGAAGAGCCCGGAACCTTGGAAGACTGAATGAAGCTCAGTCTGTGTACTAGGTGGTGTTGGTCTCCTATTTCGCTTGTGGGGTCCACATCATCTATTACACTGCTTGGACTTAGTGTGGTCTTTAAGGCTTTCTGGCAATGTAGCTTAGCTTTTATATTTTCTTACAGTAACTCAAGATCTTTCTTTTTTCCCCAGTATTTTCTGTATCAATTGCTCCGAGGACTCAAATATGTACATTCAGCAAATGTTTTGCACCGTGACCTAAAGCCTAGCAATTTGCTATTGAATGCCAATTGTGACCTTAAGATTGCCGACTTCGGCCTTGCTAGAACTACATCCGAAACTGATTTTATGACAGAGTATGTAGTGACCAGATGGTACCGAGCTCCCGAATTGCTTCTTAATTGTTCAGAATACACTGCAGCCATTGATATATGGTCTGTTGGTTGCATACTTGGAGAAATCATAACAAGACAACCACTCTTTCCTGGCAAAGATTATGTTCATCAGCTGAGACTGGTCACAGAGGTATTAGTTTGATATCATACTTCTGATTGCTAGCATAAATCTATTGAGACTGGTTATGTTCTTATTTATTTGTATTTCTTTTGTCTCTTCTAGATCTGGAAGTTGGATCTACTTGTAAATTCGAGTTCCAACTTCTACAGCTTTATGCAATAGTAAATTTTGGGTGTCAAGCTTTTTTGAAATGCTGTTGGTACTTTGCTTATTTTGAACCTTTGGTTTATTTCCATCAAATTGACCTCTTTGACTATTTGGGGAAAATTCAAGGAAAAAACAGGCGAGTTTTTGAAGGGTTGAATATTTTAATGGTGTCTGCCAAAGGATTCATGTCTGGTGGCATAAGAATTTTATTTTGAAATAAAATAATATGAAAAGAAAAACTGTGCATCACTCATGTCACTTATTCCCAAATAATATTGCTTAGTGGTTTTACTGGTAGAGTAGACCATATAATATTGTTATTGGTAAACATCAAAGAATTGTACTCTCTATGACTACTTTTGTACCCTTGGTGTCCTTTTGCCTTTTTGAGAACCTAAGGAAATCATATATGTAAGAAATGATAATTGATTAAAATGCTTGTATAGTCATTGACTCATTCTGTTCTAGCTCATCAATAGATTCAGATTACGGTTTCCTGTAGAATGTAAATTTCCATTCTTTGATGCTCTTTAGATTTCTTGCTTAACATTTCAATGACAATTCTCATTTCTTTCGACAAGTTGATTGGTTCACCCGATGATGCAAGTCTTGGATTTCTACGAAGTGATAATGCTCGCAGATATGTAAGACAGCTTCCCCAGTATCCAAAGCAAAACTTTTCTGCTAGATTTCCCAACATGTCTCCTGGTGCGGTTGATTTGCTAGAGAAGATGCTTATCTTTGATCCTAACAGGCGTATTACAGGTATTCGGCATGCAAAACTTTTTCCCCAGTTTTATGAATATCTATGACTTTTATTGTTCCTGGAGCAGTATATGATTTGGAATGATATGGGGGAAGATGTGAAAGACCAAGTTATGACAACTTTAGCACCAACAAATGCCACAAGAAAAAATAAACGGGAAAAATAATTAACATCTGAGGTTACGAATTAAAAATCTGTTACAATTTTTTCCAATTTTGTTTTGAAGGGCACCCTTGTAAGTCTGGGTATTTGCTGGTCTACAAATCATTTCTTAGTTTAGAACAACCAGATCAATGACAAGTTTGTTTTTGGTTTTAGTGTCCTATACTTATTTTTTGTTAAAATTTGTATGTTTATCTTGAACCTGTTACTATTGGTCGTGTGTAAAAAACCTGTTACAATATCTAGCTTTTGTGGTGTGGTTCTCCCAATGTTCTTATCATAACATTAGTGTAAAACCAACTTGTTTTGTGAAGTAATTTATACTTTATTTTTTTCTCATGTTTCTTAACAACATACATACCAGAAATGATGATAATGATGATGTGGCAGTACTGTGATTTCTTATTAGATGTCTTTGTACAAATATTTTACAATGAGAGTGATTATATCTATAAATAATGAGATTCTCTTTTGTCTATATTTTTATTAATTGTATCCCATTCTTAATTATTTTCAGTTGATGAGGCACTGAGCCACCCATACATGTCACCTCTCCACGACATCAATGAGGAACCTGTTTGCACTAGACCTTTCAGTTTTGACTTTGAGCAACCGTCATTCACTGAAGAAGACATCAAGGAACTCATCTGGAGAGAATCTGTGAAGTTCAATCCTCTTCCACCAGTCTACTGAGATTTTTGTATTTGTGTTGTATATGCTTAGTGAAATACCCGATAACTAATATACGTTATGACACTACTTTGGCAAGTTGCAGAGCACCACAGAACATGAAACATATTGGACATATCTGAGATTGTTGTGAGGTTTCTTCGTTTGAGTCTCATCTCAGATTCCTAGATAATCATATTGTTGTGATGTACCGAGGAAAGGATCAGAAGATGTGCAGTTTTACTCAGTTTTCAGCTGAATATCCTTAAGCTCCAACTCCTTGTTGTACTTCTATCCTTCATTTGACTCGAGGACCCTGCACTGAACTCATCTTGCCAGTTTTTCTATCCTTTACAGCCATAAAAATACACAACTTTTCATTTGTGGGGACAGACATTATCCCATATTCCCATTGTATGACATAAAATGTAATGGTTTGTTAGTATTCCAAATTATTCAAAAAAATTCTTAAGTCATACGTGTGCAGTGGTCCTTTTAACATAACTTAACAGTCAATTTGATTCACGTAACAACATAATATGCCTAAAACCATTTCATAAACTTGTAGCAAAACGAAAATTGTTTCATTTCCATAATTTTGAAAGAAAATTGATTGTTCTACATGAGTAACGATTTATGGATTGTGGATAAGATGATGAAGACTAGCCTTGAATAAATAACTATATCAAACATTGTAACACAAGTGTAGTCATTCATGTTTAATTCGGCAATTCACATGCATATGCTTTGATGTTCTCCTGCCCTTAATCAGGTAAAGAATTGCATGGCTTAGGAGTCACCCCAATTGTGATCCCTTCAATATCAGTACATGTCCATGACTGCCATGTTAATGGTCACATTGGCAATGCAGATTCCAGTAAAAGGGTCATTGGAGATACCTTCCAACCTAGCAGCCATGGTGACATTGTCAGCCACCATATCTCTGTAGTTGATGCCTTTGATCTCAGGCAAGGCTTTAGGATCATAGTGGCTATCAGCATGGGAACCATAGGTACCAGTCCTCCAAAAAAACCAATTTCATGGTGTGCATGGTCATTCCCTTTACATATATGTCCTTCACATACCCTCCTCTCCCTACTGCTTGCAGTCTTGATTCTGTGGATGGCTGTGATGTCCTCAGCTCTGACATCTTGGATTCCACCTCAGATCTCACTTCCTAAGGCAATTGCTGCACTTTCTGGGGAAATGCATGTTAGCCTTCTCACCACCAATTGCTTTGTGGGCCATCCAAACTTTATGCCTCATCCTACCCACTTTTCACTGCCACAAAGTCATCTCCAGAAACTATGTAATAGTCCTCAATTTTTATATTTGTGCATGAGTCTAAGGCCAAAATAAGAAGTGAAACAAAGAAGTTGAAGTTGTACACAAGACTTTTTCTTAACCACATTATCAAAGTAAGAAATATATAAATTGTTGAGTTGGTTATTGATGATAATTTGTTTATAATCTACAAGTACTCTTAAAACTACTGAAATTCTATTCTCCTTTTTCGTCTAATTAATTATTGCATTTCCATGTTCAAGAGTATTTTGTTAAAAAGATAATTAGTGTGATTGAAAAATTTATAGGGACAATAATGTAAAAAGGAAGAAGGAAAAATTTCCAAAAAATCTAGTAAGAAGAGAGATAGTAATTTTGAATTCTCACTATTATACAAAATATATTTTAAGGAGAGTTGTTTTCTTTCTTGTTAGAATACATTGCTTTTCCCACTGTAAGTAAATGTTTGGCTTAAATTCTAAAACTTGATTGACACCATAAAAAAATTTAATAATTCTTTTTTGATAAAATGAGTTGTAATATTATACTAATATTGGGAGAAAAATATAATTTTGAATTTAAATTTAAAACTAGCATATCAATAAAAATTAAAATAAAATTATTAAATATAAACTAATTTTAAAACTAAAATAATTAGTTACTATATTAAAGAAAATAGAAATTTTATAAATTAAAAAAGTATTAATATTTAAAGTAACTTATACTATTAATAAAAATTTATAAAATAATTTTTAAATTGATGTAATCATTAATTATTTTATATTTTAAATTAATCTCTATTAATCTTAGAGATTAATTTAAAATATAAAATATTAATAACTAAAAATTTGGTAACAACATTAATTTATAAATTATTTTAAAATTTTTTTTAATAATATAAATTATTTTAAATATTAATAATTTTTTTTAATTTTTATAATAATATTTAATTTAATCAATTTGATTGTTATTTAATGTGTTGTTTTCAATGAGAGATCTCATTTCTTCTCACATAAATTAATGTTTTGACATTTTTCATTTCATTTTATCTAATGAAGTAAAATATTTATTTTTAATGATGCAACAGTTCCTATTATTTTCAACCTATTTTTATTTATAAATTTTACTTAAATTTAAAATTAGCCAAATAACAGATAGAGAAAAAACAGGGTAATTTTAACATACATTTGAAATATAAAATATAATTAAAATGTATAAATGATAATAAATTAAAATTAACAGGACATATAAAAATAAGATTAAAGTTTAAGGTAACATATATTATCGCAAGTGAAATATAAAGCAAGAACATGAATAAGGTTTAAAAAATTAATTATAATCATACAATAATATATATAAATCACCAAATTAATTTGATTTGTGTTTTTACAGTTTTACTTTGTGTGTTCTCTATATATACATTATAGTGTCCAAATCATGAGCTGCTGCATACCTGGGTTTATGCCATGATGGTGAGGCCTTTCACAATAATATCACTGTATAGTGTTGCAGAATTTGTTATTGCAACTATTTTACTATGTCAGATAAATATTTATTAATAAACTTAAATTTATAATAAATAAACATTTTAACATTTTTTTAAATAAATGTGTTAGAAAATATAGTATTTACTCATTCTATTGGTAACCATATTTAGAGGGAAAAGATTACCTGCTATAAACCGAGAACATTAATTCAATCAGTTACGGGCGAGTGGAGTTTAATGTTTTCGTATGATTTCTTTTTTAAAAAGTTAATTTTCTGCTATTGTTAGCAAACAAAAATCATTGATTTATGTTTACAATTATCAACAAAATATTAAAACATTTATTTCAAATTTATCTCCTAATAAATTATTTGAAATATTTAAAAAATAGGCTAAATATTTTTAATTGTCTATTAAAAAATACCAATGATTAGAACTATTAAAATATTTTCATCTTAATCTTTAATTATACCTTAACATATCATATCTAACATAAATTTCTGAAAATTCGGCATCCTAAAAATGAAAATTAAAATGAAACTAAATTTTAAAATATGATGGTCATCCATTAAGAAAAACATAAAAATCCATTTAATAGATATAGGTGCAATTGTATATTTTGTAGAAACATTAACTTTATCTGAATAAAAAGTTACTAGAAATTTTTGTTACATTGCGAAGATAGTAGATAGTGTTAATGTCAGTGCATAGAAAACATATACACGAATTATAACATATACACGTGGTGTTTGTGGATAAAAAAATCAAATAACATAAACACGAATTAAAACATAAACCCGAAGCGAAGCAAAGAATATCATTATAAATATAGAGTTTAAAAATATCATTACACATTACATTCTTTGAGGTCTAGGTTTCCTCCAGTATTTAGTGATAATGGGTTGGATTGTATCTATAGCCAACATGTAGGTAGGGTGGTTAATATAATGCACATGGCTATTGAAAAAGAGGAAAATCTACTAGTTAGAGGAAAGCCTTGTCATATCTATAGCCAACATGCAGGTCATACCGAAGGTGGTTAATATGATGCACATGGCTATTGACAAGAGCCATGAGGAAAATCTACTAGTTAGAGGAAAGCCACTCAGAAACAAGAGACAGACACTTATAGATGAAAAAAAGCATACAGTGTTTAATATAAGAAATATAACATATTCATCTGGATAAATTGCAGCTAAAATAGATTGACCTGCCCATTGCAGGTTTTCCCCCTCTGCTGGTCTAACACCACCGGGTGGATGCATAGCATTTCTATAGCTGATGAATATTGCAATTAAGCTAGCAACCAAACTCAGCCGTCTTCTCATATTGTTCTCCATTGTATTTTTTTCTTAAAAAGATTTATAATCTGAAAAATACACTCTATAAATCATATAGAAATTAAAAAAATAAATGAACAAATTACTTATTCTACTAAAATCTGAGTTGGTGTGGTGAGAGGATTATAAATTTTCCTTTTTTGCATCAAACTCTGGTTAATAAAAGCATAAAAGCAGACATGCATATGAAGAAGTTGAATAAATTACTGTATTGCTTGGTGCGAAGAAATAAAATCTTGGGGATGGTGGAGAAAAAGTAAAGTTGGTTACCACAGATAACTGTTTTTAACACTGCCAATATTTTAATACATTATATATCATTATTTTCCTACTTTATATATCATTATTATTATATTAATGGTCTGTCTATATTATCTGCATAAATATGCTAGCATTGATAGTACGGATTTTTGCCTTCTATCTGTGATTCTCATATATCACTTCTACTGCCAGAGGTTGTTATCTTTGTGCACTCCAAAACAAACCTCACTCTGCTTAATATCTTCTACTCCCTAATATCTCTCACAATCATCTCAAATCAAATCTTAAACAAAACGTGTAACGCCTGAATTAATTACTACTATTATCATATTAGTGAAATAAACACTATTACAAGTAGGGGCCCTTGGTTCAAATAGATTTGGTCCACTGAAAATCTAAACTGATTTCCCTGTGATGGATGGTTATGGAAGCTAGGGTGGGTATGGAATGGTGATTCTGGAGGGTTATGGAAGCTAGGAGGGTGGGTATGGAACGGTGATTCTGGAGGTGGTTAGTATCTGTTTAAGCAATATAGGTGGCTTTGTAATAGCTGCTGCTGGTTTTAGTAAGCTTTATAGCTGTTTCAAAAACAGCTGCCGCGTGGACTGAGGACCCAGAATTATGCAATCATTGGCAGCTGGGTTTTGTTTTTTTGCAGGTAGCTTTAGCTCTCTGTAAGTGCTGGCCTGGTGCTGGTCTCTTTAGGCTTGGATCAAAGCCAAGGGTGGTATCATGCTGCTGTGGTGATTTAACTATGCACCTATAGCAACTTTATGAAGGTCATAAAGTGTACAACTATCACGACCTTAGATGCCTCAAGCTTTGTTTTTGCTCAAATCAGGTTCAAAAGGAAGTATGCAGGTTCGGTGCAGCTATTGGCAACCTCTAAGGGAGTCATATAAGCTCACTATCATGGTTATGTAAGCCAAGAAAAGGGTGAAGTAATGGATATTAATAAAGTGTTTGAAAATGAGGGACATACATGGTGATTAATCATCTCTTATTTAAAACTCAACCATCCACTTCTTTCTCTCTCTCTCTCTCCCATCCCTATGTACCTTTCATTCCATATCTCTTTAAGCAACTGACTTTCAGACACAAACAAGTGAGCTAACTTCCCTGTTCCACACCAAGGACCTTTCCTTTCACTTAATCTTCTCCATTCTCTGTTTCAGAGCATTAGCATATGCCTATATGGTTTCAGATTTTGCTATGTGGTTTCAGCAGATACAATTATGCAGCATTGCATACAAGCAGACACACTTACAAGGTATATACAATGCTTCAAATAAGATGTGTTTACCATATCTGACTACAGCTAATCATAAACCATAAACCACAAAATCAGAAAACATACCTCGCAACAAGCTGGGAACGAGAACGACTGCAGGGAGAACGAATGCGGGAAGAAGAACGAATGCCTAAATCGAGAGTGAGGAGGAAGATTTCGGTGAGAGAAAGAAAAGAGATGGTGAGTGAGGGTTTACGAAGGGAATGATTGCGGTGAGAGTGAGAGCGAGGGTTTACGAAATGGGCTGTGAAGGAAACCGAATGTGGTGAGGGTCTGAGGACCGAATGAGGAACAGAGTTGTGACGGAAAAGGAAGGTTGAGTGAAAGATATTTTGAAGAGTGAAAGATATTTTGAAGACCCTTGACATGTCATCAATCTCAGCCACGTCAAATACCTCCCAGAAAAAAAAAGGAGTTTTTGACTTACCAAACAATACCATAAGCACCTCTACCCACAGGCCGAATAGGAGGGACATACTTTCTGGAAACTTCGAAGAGGTTCCCATAGATATTGTACTGAATGTA
>Ga0123342_1009792_pt1 | contig 11271 bp, 5 predicted proteins | sample Turbeawhitnodule_FD_89960 | JGI IMG/M metagenome (GOLD analysis project Ga0123342, IMG submission 89960) | Root nodule microbial communities of legume samples collected from Mexico - Turtle bean Mexico white nodule | ecosystem: Host-associated > Plants > Roots > Nodule | place: Mexico: Nepantla... | reverse complement strand
GGTTTTTCACTTCATTCCCATGCTTTGGGATTTAAATCAATCTTTTTTGCATCTTTTAAAATTTTTTTTTGATAGTGTAGAAGTCTTTTTCTGAAGTTTTTTAGTTGTTTTTTTTTTTTTTTTTTTAATTTTTAAATTAAGAATAGTTCATGGAGAAATTTATCTTATTTCCCTTTTTTATAAATCCCTATAAGCAAGGTTGCACAAACATATTCTAATTTGTCAACTTTCTTAACAATTACTTTAATAGTCTTTTACAATTCAAACTGCACGGCTATTGAATTCTGTCTATTCTTTACTTTTATTTTGAGAGTTTAATTTTCTAGAATGTAACACTAAAAACTATTTCAGACATGATTTTTAAATTAGTTATTATATAAATCATTACAATTACGGAACATGACAATATGTAATTAGATGTCATTTTAGTTAAATTCTTGTTTTTGTTACAGAAATATATATAACTACAATTTTGTAATTAAAAATAAAAGCAGCAGTTCAAAACAACAAAACTTATTCTTCTAAGGTGATGATAGCATTAAAACTGAATGCCGTGTTTGTGAGTTTAGGATAGAAAAAATGTTAACGATGTTTAATCAATGATTCTTCTGCAGGAGAAAAGACTAGCAGCAGAGATTGATGCTCTTGAAGCAGATACCGGATTCAAGTTAAGGGTTTTGGCCCAGAACTATCCTGATACGCCAGGTTTTTGACTATGGTCACTGCACACAATTTAGCAAAATATGGATCTCACGTAATTCACAGGCTGCTTCTGAAATTTAAGGGTTAAGTTAAGACTATTATTAGGGAAACTTGAAAGCTGAAACTAATGAATTATGCAGGTTTGGCTGTCAAAGATTTCTGGCGGGTAGATGACAGAACAGTTGTCTTTGTTGCTGATCCCACATTTGGTAAAGGATCCGCCACACTTTTCTTTGTTACTTTTTTTGCCTTCTTTATTTCCTTTCTTGCTTCTTTCTTAATTGATACATCTACCAGTGGAGGTAATATATGAAGAGGTTTTGTTGATCAGGTAATATATTGAATTTCAATGTTGGTGCTTCAGTTGATTTGGACATCCCACGTAGTTTTTGGAGTCGCTTGGCTGGGAAATATGGGAACATTTTCTATTGGAAAGAAAAGGTAGATTCTTGTTCTTCTCAATCTATCTATTCTTTATTAGCTTAGTTAATGGTTTAACATAACACCAAATGAAACAGGGGGAAGATGCATCCATTGAAGCAGCAGTAATGGCAATTTCTAATTGCCTGAGAGAACCAGTTGGGCCTAATAATTGTTCTGAGGTGAATTAATTTCGCTGGTTAATATTATTTTGTCGTGTGATAGGTGTACTCTATAGAAATGATTGAGGATCATCTATTTCATGTTTTAAGTATCTTATGTACTTCATTCATTGTTAATACATATGGAGTCATGAAATGCATTTCATTGTATAAAATAGGAGAACATGATACTGTACATCAGCATGTTTTGTTAATAGTTCAGTCTCAGGTGGTGAAGGTACACTGACTTTTGAAGTCTGCTGAGTGCAGACTAAAAACTTTCGAGTATTTATCTGATGTTGGATTAGTTGAGAGTTATGTTGATGTATTGTCTGTTTCCTTAGAGAATAGTGTCCCCTTGAGTCGTTGGATGAATAAAGTGAAACAATATAAGATGCTAAACAGTCATTTATCCAGGTTTCTTTGGGAATGTCCTAGAAGTAAATTTTTGCTTACAGTTTTGTGATATAATGAAAATAGAATGTTTTAGTGTAGAGTAATTCTGACCTTATAAATTGGTATTCATGAGATTGAATTAAGTCCAGATCCAAAATTTAAATTTTAAGAGCTGAAGGAAGTTACCAGAATTCGTCTTCCTAATTAGTAGTTGGAGTATAAGTTGTGTGATATCCATAACTATCTAAAACTTCCAAAGTTTCACTCATTTTATGAAGTAAATTTAAAGCTACACATTAATATAATGAAAAGTAGTTACACCAAAAACCACTACATTCTAGAAATTGAAAAACAAACGAGGTTGGTGTATTTTCTGAAACAACAAAATGCCAGTGAATCTTTTATGTGTTATTCACTTTGATACATCTTTATTTCAATCTTTTATATATGCTACTAGCACATTCTAATATGATATTCATATATTATCTATTATATAATCAATTTAAAACTATTAAAAGGGAAGAGCCTTTAGATCCAAATGATCTATAGAGTATTAAACTCTCCTAAAACTATTAAAAGGGAAGAGCCTTTAGATCCAAATGATCTATAGAGTATTAAACTCTCCTCCTAAGTTGAAGTTTTGTTAGTAATAAATATAATTATAACTTACATGTTTTTATATAAAGTCAGACTTACCATAATATTTCAGACATTCTGTTTAATTATTTTAGGATGAAAAAAATTGTAATTTAACAACGTTATAGATATGGACTAGCTGATTGATAAGGTTAGAGGAATCAAGAACATGAAGTTAAAAAATGAAATGTATAAAATTTTTGATAGACTAATTAAAAGAAAATCAAGTCGCATTTGTAGAAACCCCAATGAATATGCGTCCAAACATCCGAAAAGAAAAAAGAAACAGCCAAATAACAGTGTGCTTTTATCCTTGTTCACCACTTCTCTATTTCGATTGTTTAGGTTCTTTATGACACCTTGGTAATTCATTTATCGTTGTTTATATTTCTGGCATGATTATGTTTACGAATGAATAGTTTTTATCGTTTTACTCATTGTTAATTGAATTCCCAGCAAGTATTCACATTTCTTTCTTGTTATTAATTTAAGCTATGATTTTGAAAACATTACATTTAATTAATAATATTCACTGCAAATCACAAACCAATTTATCATTTTATTATGCATTCATTTCATCTTCATGTTTATTTAGAAAATCGATATTCTATTAGGATAAACGTCTTTTTTTTTCTCATAATGTATTCATTTTATCTATGTTATTTTCTATGCTTCACAATTAGTGTTAACATCTCAATCAAGTCGCCACTTTAACCTCCAAGAATCATTTGCAGCATACTATCCCTTAAAGGAAGAAAAAGAAATACAACCACGAAGGACTAAACCAAATTTATTTGCTTTCTATAAATTCAAGTTAGTTTATATGGTATTTTTATTTCACTCAAATTGAAAATCATCAACATAATTAGTATGCATAAAAAAATTTCTATAATTTATGTTTTTAATTAAATCAAATTCAAAATCTAATTTCACATAAAACAATATTTTATCAAGAAAATTTGTGGAGCTGCTACACCCAAACTCAAATACATAGATTTTGGCCATGGTTTCAAGGTTGTGGATTTTTTTTATCAAAAAAAATAAAAATAAATAATGGAGGTATTTTAAGAATATCTCAACCCTTATACAAAAAAAACTCAAATCACATAACATCAATCCATGCTTAACTAACCTGGATTTTTAATAATGGATCTCATGCAAACTAGTGATTCAAAACAACAATCTGAATAAGAAAAACAAGCTAGTATAACCTTTGTAGTTATTCACGACCAAACCTTCAGCTAAATCATAGTGAAGATTTCACTATGATCTATTGTTCCGTTCCTAGAAATCTTCTTGTTTTTTTGTTTTCACAGTTTTCCAACAACTGTTATCCATACGAACAACCATATGCTATTGACGACTTCACTTTCCTTGAACCTAAACTGGACGAAGTATTTTGTAGGTTGATAATGAGCTATTGTGCCACTCCCACCCATTCATAGCATTTTGCCCACACCAGCCAAGTTACTCTAGCGTATGTAGAGTGGGTAGATATTTGAGTCACAGTATCAGTGAAATGAATCTGTGATACTCCTCATTTCAATAGTATTTTGGAAATACATTGTCATCATCTAAACTGAGATAAGACAGCACTCTTTTAATCTTTTTCAGCAGTGATAGCATGAGGGAGCATACCTATCACTAACCAATGTCGTCTTTCAAGTTGTAACTTTTTCCAACAAAATAATTCAATGAGAGAGATATTCACAAATAATTGGTAGAAACAATCAAACATCTTTGAAGTAATCCATGTTGCAAAGAAAAAAGTTATGACATGCTGCAAATTAATTGACACACTGCTAGATGCATGAGTAATCCTCTCACACCACCAGAACTTGTCGTATGCTCTGGAATTGAGTTTAAAGTTCTAATCAATATCCACACGTCAAATTTATTACCTTTCTTTTATAAATTTAGCCACTGGTGTAGAAAATCGTTATTAAATATCTAATTTTCACTACTCAGAATAACACTTCTGCTCAGAAGGGCTTTGCCTTTGATACACTTGACCCCCTTGAAAACACAGAATTTGAAAGAAGTTGCAACCAAAGAAATTAACTTGTGATGCGGTAGTGCGTAATATAACTTAATATATATTGAATCATATGCATATACATCTTCAAGTGTAACAAAAGGCTCAATTAGTTAAAACTAGAAAATTAAAACTCCCTAGACTGTTGTCCATCATAGGGAGATATGAACATACATACATAGTTCCACCACCCTTTTCAGCATATCTTTGATAACTTCTTTGCTTTACACTCTGGAACGATCTAGAATTTTCTGTAATTCTTGAGGTTGACAAGGGATTGCAAGAGCTCCCTTTTGCCTGAAACCAAATTCTTCCTGAGCTTGATCCAGCAGTCCCAAGAAAGCAGGATCATTCAAGTAATGTAAGCCAACAAAGAACCTTTTGGATTCTCCACCCTTGGTTGCAAGAACAGCAAAATATCCTTCCCTAACATCACCTGACATCACACTTGGGGGTCTTCTGTGTACAAAGAGTGAAACACCCTTTTCTATCTTCCCAACGAAAGACCTAAGCATCATCTTCAAATCTGAAGGCTAGTTTCTTCTTCTTGAATGGATGTAGTGAATTAGTGAACTTAAAAGCTTTTTCAATATTGAGCTTCTATAAGTTGAGTTGGGTTATTTATGTACAATGAGAACATGCTGAAGCACAAAAATCTTGATCATAGGAGAGAAAACAAGTGGCAGCAAGTAAGCGTGTTCATAGAGTGTACTCATGGCCATTATTTGATTGGTAAAATTTTAATCTGCCAGCGTCTAACTTCTACTCTTAGACTAAAGGAAACCTCCACATCATACACTGAGTAACCCAAATGTTTTATCTAGTTAGAGTTTTTAGCAGTATTATTCCCAAATGATTCAAATGTGCCGATTGGAAGTATTAACAATGATGGGCGTAGATGAATTTGTTTAAGTCAACAAAATACATGAGAAATCACAACATTTTATTTACTAGATCCCTTATTATATTTATTTTAAATTTGTATAATTTATTTATCTTATCTCATTTTCTAGTTTTGATCTCCTTATTTAGTTCACATATGAGATTTCTCGATAAGAGAAAAGAAATTTGAAAAAAGTTGGAGAATTACAAAGAGATAAATAACTCACACCTAGATATGGCAAATGTGTGGTTTGAAGAACTCTTTGTATAATCATATTTTTTACTAACTTTTTAATTATAGTTAATTCAGTATTGGATATGAAGAAAAATCTTATTACAAGACTCATGGATTTAATCATAGTGCATCGTCTAATAGATTTAGTCATATTGCATAAAAGACTTATAGATGTATGGGTATCTAAGAAAAAAAAATTCTTGTAGTACTCAAGGTATTACTATTTTTTTTATCGGCCACAAGGTATCATCATACTCTCCCAAATTTATCATACAAGAATTAAAAAGTGTGGTGTTGAATTTGTGTTATGATTCGATTGAAACTATACTGTGACAATATCTGAAATTAAAATTCACACTGAAGTTACAGATAGTTCCGCAATACCAATACCACGTACACACTCAAACCATGAACTGGTATGAACCTTTTGGAGTTATCTATGCATACAATCATACACTATTGCAGTCACAAACTTGTCCCCAGGCCCCTACTTCCCTTATTCATAATGGAAGCGTTTTGCTGTAGAACTTCTCCCCATTTCACAATTTCATACGTAGCAGATATTAATGATACTCAAATAATAATAACACATGTAAACAAACGTGACACTAAACTTCAAACATAATAGACCATTTAATCTTACCAAACTAATTCATAAGATAAGATGAGCTTGTCACTAAGAATATTAGTGCAACAAATTCCTTCGCTGATGTCAATTTGATTGATCTTATCCTCATGCATGATTCAACATTTGACCAATGACCTGCCATACACTTGCACAATATAAGGTATTAGGTCTTTTTGTGTGGAAGTATCAGTTACAAATTGATTAATAAAATATTATGTAAATAAATTATTGAAATTATTTAATATTTTAGTATTTTATATACGATAAATTGAGGAGGGAAAGTAATGCGCTGTTATAATATATAGCCTTTTAGTGGAGATATATTAAAAAACATTATAGTTAACAATATAAAGAGATGCAATTAATTTATATTGTTAACTATGCTTTATATATTTGTAAATATATATTTATTATTTAGAGTGTCTACCAGTGTTGTTTAAACAGTTGCACGTAATCAACCATAACCATCTTTTTGTCCTTTCCAAACATCTTTTACAAAACAATAATTATATGTCCCACCTAACAAATATTACAAATCAGAGACTACACTCCTCACTTAGTTAGGAAGATTTATTCATCAAATCGATCGAATCTTGCATTCAAAGATAAATCACGAGGGAAAAAACCGATATAAATACAAAAGAGACCAATAATCATATATTTTTTCATTAGAATTTAAAAGTATTAAAACTAATAGCTGTCAAACAAATTAATAAAAATACCATTCTAATATTAAATTTGAACCCACCGTTTCAAACATATCTAAACTACATATTTTCGAAGAAATCAATTTAAGAAAGAATCATTTATGTAAAAAAAAAATAAATTCGGAGATCTACATCGCCTAGAGATTAGAACCTTTCATAATATATAAGTGGGTGCAAACCTCACCTCATGAACCGATTTTATGGGGGTTGAGTTAAACTTAAAGTTCACTTTATAATATAGTATCAGAGTCATTTCAAGCCTATCCTAACAAATATTTGTGTTGAACTTATCGTGTCACCTCCTATCAGTACCACCTATAATACGTTATCTTAGAACTAATCACGATCCTTCACTTCACTAGAAAGTGAAATAGTTGGATTTTATAGGACAGCCAAATATATTATACAGTAAAACATAGGGACAACAAAATCTTGGCTCTTCCTCAACGACAAAGGCTGCTTAGCGCGTTTGAGAAGAAAGAAATTGATCACATAGCAATCCATACACTGTGTGGCTGCACCCACTTCCCACTTCTGCTGCACTCACCTATAAATAATCAAGCTTTTTCGTGTTTCTGCATTCTATTCTATAGTGCCCACAAGCTCAAAACTAATTTACAACCTTTTAAATTTTACTACTTCATATCAAAATGCTTAAGAATTTTGTTGGGAAGATAGAAAAGGGTCTCTCAGTTTTTGTACACAGAAGGCAACCACTGAGGTACTACAGTGAAGCCACGCCAGATGATGTTAGGGAAGGATATTTTGCTGTTCTTGCAACCAAAGGTGGAGAATCCAAAAGATTCATTGTTGAGTTACATTACTTGAATGATCCTGCTTTCTTAGGACTGTTGGATCAAGCAGAAGAAGAGTTTGGTTTCAGGCAAAAGGGAGCTCTTGCAATTCCTTGTCAACCTCAAGAACTTCAGAAGATTCTAGAGGGTCGTAGAGCATAGAAAACATCCAGAAGCACCAGAGGTGCAGGAAAGGATGTGGGATTCAAATACTGTTGATTTGATGTTCTTAATAACTTCCTATGTGTGACATGCGAGTGTGTAGAAAGTTTGAATTTCTAGTTATATTTTGCTACTCTGCATGAAGATGTGCAGGTAGATGATTCATTATATTTTCTAGATCAATAGATTTTCTTCACTTCTTGCAATTAATAACAGCGAAGCATTATCGATGGCGTCAAAAACTTCTTCTGTCCATGCCATCTCGGGATGAAGTATTTGGGTGCAACTTATTTGAAAATCAACTTTATGAGAACCTCAGTTTTATTTTATTGGCTTATGAGAATCTCAGTTCATCAAAAAGTAGAAAAGCTAAACAAAATTTAGAATGCCAAGTAATTATTTGCCACCATGGCGATTACTCCATTTACTACATAATTATAAAAAGTTGTAGGTTTTATTTGCCACCACAGCCCAGAAGATTCGTTACTTACAAGTGCATCATGTTAAAAACTGAGCATAAGATAAAATTGAAGAAAGTGAGGGAAATTAAGTAGAGAGAGATTATATAGTTCTCTACAGAAAAGACACTTTCTATTTTAGTTTTTGATGAAAAAGTATTTATTTTCACAATATTTCCTACTTTTATATATATATATATATTGTTTTTATATAAATTTAAATTTATTTTTAAATTTGTACAATTAAAAATGATATGGTACCGTTAATAGATTTTTCATGTTTGTGCTATTGAGTCATTCATATTAGTACAAGTGTTTTGTGTGTATTAGCCTCTTCGATTCATTAATTAAATTAAAGGTCGAAGGATTGTATATCTTCATAGGAACTTGTCAAAACACACGTGAATGTCTATCCTTATGTGTCTCCGCTTACATGTAAATAGTGTCGATCCAAAACTCACACAAAGGGAAGTTTATACTAACGTCGCTCCTTCTTGACAAATGCTAATGGGAAATTATATTAATTTAAGAAAGCATTAACTTAATCGGTGCTAATAATAAATTAAAAATATAATTTATTAAAGATGTAACATTTTTATTTAACCTAAATTATTTGGGGTTAAGTAGATTCTTACTCAAGCAGTTGGCTTGAGTGAGTCTTTCAGTTTTCAGTTTTTCTTTTTCTAGGTTATATTATTTTTTCTTTGTTTCATAGAATCTGAAACTACTACCAAATTTAAAAATAAATAATTTTTTATTCAAATAAAAATTATAAAATACGTAAAAAAAATATAAATTCATAAATTATGAATTATTTTATATTTATTTTAACAATTAATACTCATAAACATCATCTATATTTTAATATAAAATTTAACACTTATCAGTCTTATATCCAATAGCTATTGTGCTTGCCCCTTTAAATTCATATGGTCTAGTGTTTTAAACCATTTTTAACGATGTTTAGAACAATATTTGCATATAAACAAAGGTTAGTATGATGAAAGAGAGTGATATCTAATAATGCAAAGAATCAAGATTCAGATTCTCGTTGAAACATAAGGACATTTCATGCTATGATTATATTATGATTATAACTAATCTGAGAAGTTTTGGGACACCGTTTCATTCAATTTAACCGTACGGTCATTGTGTCTTAATATGTCGTGAGCAATCACTCACATTTAATTCGCAACAAAATTTCCTTAAGTTGCTGAGCATTGGTGATCCCTAGGAACAAAAACTAACAGCATCATGTGCCTGGCCCAAATTAATTGAACTCTAACGAATTAGAATAATTTTTTTGATGAAACCAATGTAGTGAGATTTTAGTGATCTTGAAAGTTGAGGGCTAGCAGTTCCACAACGGTAGAGTTAATCATAACATGGAGTTTTATATTGGCAACCACCATAAATTGCAAAAACATTGTTTGCTTGTTGGTTCAGAAACAAGACACTTAATGCAACATTTTGGAGGTCTTTTTCATCATTCTGGCTCTGCACTCGCAAAGACAATATTAATATACGCGTGTACTTTATCCATATATGGGGTTAATTGTCAGTGTCGGTACAATGAATCAGATGAACTATTCTGATTTAAGTTCGCAAAATCATTCATTTCTTTTCTTTTTGTTTATGGATTAATGTTCCCTTTTGCTTAATTTCGATGGTTGAAGTACCGATATTTTTTCAACTTTTTTGTAGTGGATGTTTATTTATATCTTAGATGTATTATTTTATACATTTTAATTGCATAAAATTTTGTAAACTTAATCTACTTTGTACAAGTAAATTCAACTTTTTGAATTTATACAAAGAAATATATTATATGAAGTGTTAAAAAATCACACCTAATATTGAATCGACCAATACCAGACACGACGAGAAATCGTTTAAATAGATAAATGTTTACTTACTAAGTAAATAAAAATGATTTGAGCAAAAACTACATTCATCATGCTCAATAAAGAATATCTAATAAATTTATAACTAATTGATATCAACGTGATAATGAAATTGACCCACGTAGCGAAAGAAAACAAAAGTGTGGAGAGAGAAAGAAATTGGCATATTTTTAGGGTAAAATTCATTAGCTCAATGTGATTCTCACACGTGTTGTACCGTGTCTTTAGTAGGCTTTCATATACAATAAAATAATAACTATTATAATGTAGATATTTTATATTAGTTGTACGGATTTTTTTATATAAAAATATTTTCGCATCATTATTCAACTTAACATTTCAGTTAATTTCAGTTAGGTTGACACCTAAAGTATCATTAATCATCTACAATCACATAAAAAAATATTATTAAAAAAAAAATACAAAAATATGGGGGATTAGGACAAAACTCATATGTTAACAAAAAGTAAACTATACTTATTCATAAAGAATTTTAAGAACATACTATATGGAAGCCTATTATACCAATGAAATTGCATTTCCTTCACGAAAAATATGAGTAACTCTATACCTGATTTTTCTACAGTAATTAAGATAAGTATTTCATTGATTCCGAAACATCCAAGAAACATTTGTCCTAGTAGTAAACACAACACAAACCAAAATAGAATCACATTCCAACCAGACATTAGTAAGCCCCATCTTTTGAGCTTCTTCCATAGCATGTATAACTCCATAAATCTGAACTTCAAGGGACGCAGAGAAAGATCCAATAAATTTTCCCATACTCCACGGAAAATACCTTCACAAGTAGCAAGACCAGGATATCCCCTAGCAGCCCCAAGCCCCATCAGTGTTAATTTTAACTCAGTCTAGTGAAGGAAACTCTCATCTCACAGGAAAAGGACGAAGAACTTTATCAATATGAGTATTAATACCAAAAAACTTGATCACACTGAAATCCAACATATAATTTTTAGACAAGTTACCCACTAGACAAGTTAAATCTTTAATAACCAAAATAGCCTATGTTCTTACAACAAGGACCAAGAACACTTGAAACGGGTTAATCAAGACTAATCCTTCAATCTTGGGCTGAATACTGTCTTGGGCCGGGTACTTCTCTCCTTGATGGTGCTCTCGGCTTCTCC
>Ga0123342_1009791_pt1 | contig 11271 bp, 8 predicted proteins | sample Turbeawhitnodule_FD_89960 | JGI IMG/M metagenome (GOLD analysis project Ga0123342, IMG submission 89960) | Root nodule microbial communities of legume samples collected from Mexico - Turtle bean Mexico white nodule | ecosystem: Host-associated > Plants > Roots > Nodule | place: Mexico: Nepantla... | reverse complement strand
TACCATCCCAACCATTTTTTGAAGAGTATATGACAGTTGTAGGATGAGATGTGAAGCAAACCAGGTCAACCCCATACTTCTTGCTATTAATTGTCTTCAAACATCTGACAACAAATATGTTGACGCATACATGTAGATCAGCAATGGCAAGAAATTAAAAAGAATCAAATAACACGACTATTAAGCTCTTTATTTACTCCATAATCCATGTTAACCATTTAGCTGTAAATGATGGAACAATTTGTAGTTGTCAAATTACATGTGTCATTTATAAATGTTAATAAACCCAATCATCTAAAAGTATCTGTCACATCAAATCAAATAATGATGCAATCTTCTTAAATCATACTAGAGATGTAAATCGATAGGATGATGCAACAATTTCAGTAAACTTGAGGATAAAAAGAATGTATCTAACCATTCATTCAATTGTCTATATAATTAGAGCAATAGATAATATGGGGCTTACGTCCCACTGGTAACCTCATACAGTCGAATGGATTCATCATCACTAGCAGTTACTAGATAACTGGAAGCCCTGTGAAAGTCCAAGGAACTGATTCTACCATTCTGAAAAAACATATGCGCACAAAAATTAAAGAAAAGAATATAATGAAAAAGAAATTTGAGGTTGCCGAATCCCAAAATATTAGAAACACTGCCCTAATCTAAAATAAGAACAGAAAATATAATGTCAGAATCGCTCACATAGTCTTTGAAGGCCATTCCTACTTCCATACTCTGAAGAATTTCTTCACTGAGTTCCAAAGACACCTTCTCTTCTCTCTCCGTTTGTGTCCCTACGAACACTCAAAGCGTAAGAAAACCAAGGGGAAAGGCAAATAGAGCAGAGCAAAAATATAACATCGAAATCAATAGCAATTTTGAAACACCTCCCATCGTTTCGGTAAATTTTGCCTTAGGTATCTGAAAAGTGAGGAAGTCGCAACTCGCGTTGGAGCGACGAGTTTTGCAATGTTCGAACTGACAGTTCTGGCGGCAGCAGCGGTTCTCGTGGCGGCGCCTCTTACGATGGTTCTCGAGGCGGCGTAGCTCACCGGCGTTCCTCACAGCGGCGACTGCTCTCGCGACGTCCTCACAGCGGCGGCGCTTGGTTACTTGCAGTGGCAGTCACGCTCTCCTCTCACTCTCACGTTCCCAATTTTACTTTGGCAAATTCTCCATGCACCTCAATGACTCCTTCCTTCACCTCTGTGTAATTTTAAAATGGCAAATATATCATTGACCCTATATTTGATGGTTTTTGCGGTGTGGTTCGTTTCTTCTTCCTTTGAGCTCTCTCCTTCACTGCAACCTTTGTGGGTGGTTGCTTGCGGTGGTTGTGGTTGTAAGTGATGACTGTAGGTGGTGGTCAGAGGTGGTAACGGCCGTGTGAGTTCTGTGAGTTTATATCCCAGTTTTTTTGTGTCGTTTTCACAATATATACTCGATTGTGCATTGTGCGTTTTGAGCAATTTTTTTTTAATACAGTAATATATATTTCGGTATTTAAAAAAAAAATATTGGATTGACTGTATTTAAAAAAGATTGTGATTTTTTTAATTATGGTAGTCATTTTATAATTAATGAGATAATGTTTATTTTTTAATTAATTGTCATAAGTTTGAGGTGTGATTTATAGATCATAACATATAATTTTTAGGTTTTTCAACTCGAGATGACTTACTGGAATAGGTGTATATGGTCATATTTGTACTTGATTTTATAGCAGTGATTGTTAGATTTGATAGTGCAAATGGAAGATAAGGTAGAAAGATTTTTGTGTTGTTAGGTTGTGAGAATGGTAGTGAGTATAAAAAGTACAAGTCTGATATGGATATGAGTGTTACATGTACAAGAGAATGTAAGTGTCCTTTTAAATTGTGGGGTAAACCTTATAAAAAAAGGTGTAGGTTGGGTATTGAAGGTATTATGTGATACTCTTAATTATGATGTTGCTTTCTCATTAGTTGGTCACAGTATGCTGGTAGATTTAAACCCCATGAACATGCCATGGTTGTTGATATGACAAAAAGTTTAGTGAAACTGACGAACATTTTACTAACTCTGAAAGAAAATAATGAATACAATGTTACCACAATTAAACAAGTGTACAATTATAGATATGCATTTAAAAGATCAATTAGAGGTCTTAGAGATCAATAGTTAATGATATTGTTTGACCGTGACAACTACATTTATTGGAGGAGGTGTCATGAGTCTTCCGATGTTGTCAGTGATCTTTTTTAGATCCATCCTAACTCAATTAAATTGTTGATTGCATTTCACGTTGTTGTCTTAATGGATAACACTTACAAAACCGACCGATATAGATTGTCTTTACTTGAAATTGTAGGCGTCACATCCATGGGACTGACTTTCTCTGTTGCTTTTGTTTCCTTAGCAAGTGAGAGAAAGAAAAAAATTATATGGGTTCTTGAAAAATTTAAAGGATTATTATTGAGAGCGGATGTTAACCCTGAAGTAATTGTTACTGATAAAGAACTTACTTTGATAAATGCAGTGGACATTGTGTCATAAATGTTCTCATTTCTTTATTCCTTTCACATTAATAAAAACGTCAAAGTAAAGTGTAAAATGTTGGTTTCTAAGGTTGAAGCTTGGGATATTATTATGGATGCTTGAGGTTGTCATTGAATGTGCTTCCAATGAATATTTTGATAATTGTGTTAAACGATGTGGAAGTGTTTGTTCGCCTTGGCCTTTATTCATTGAGTATGTGAACAACACATGATCTGGAAAACTCACTAACATAGAGAGGTCTTAATCCTTCACCCTCATCACGTATTTGTTGTGCATCAGGTACAACAGGTGCAATGTCATCAACAACTTGACCACGATTTCTTCTCCAAACGAATGTTGTAGTTCTTAGCCTACCATCAACCCCATCAGTATGTGATCCACCATCTCTAACCCTAACCATATGTGCAAAATGGCATTCCAAACAACATTTCATAAAACAAAAAAACAAAATACCATTAAAATTTTAATTTTAAAAACATCCAAACTGGAATGCACATTCCGGTATACAACACACAAAACACAAAACAAGAATGCACATTTCAATATACACTACACAAAACAACAAAATTAGAATGCACATTTCAGTATATAATTGCACATAAACAAAAATATACATCGGTTTGTAAGTTCCGGATTCGGATATACAAACTAGAACGTAGGAACTAGTGTATATTTTCTATTAATATACCACTTCGTACATTCCGATATGTATATTCGAATCTGATTATACATAACGAAATGTATGAACCTTGGTAACTAATTAGATACAAATTTATAAACTATTTATCAATAATAGAAACTAATTTAGAAGCCAATTTTTTGTAGTCTGTAAAATGGTCTCTAATTTAGTCAATACAACATCTAATTATTTTTTGTCTCTAAAATTAATTTTTATTTAATGATTTTATAGTAGTGTATAATGAAAATTTACTTTTATAAATAAATGACTATTTTTATGTAACATATTTTTTAACATTTGTATCATTGATTGTTTTTCTTTAACTTTATACAACAACTTTTTCGATGATCTTTAATGAGAGAACTTTTTTTTTTTTTTGTTTTTTTTCACTTAACACAAGACCACTATACAAGGACTATATAATTTTTAGAAATAATATATTTTCGTCACAAAAATTAAAGAAAAAATTTCATAAACATAAAAATTTCTTCTAAGAATCCAACAACATAGTGACAAGTCCATGTAATCACAAATTTTCGTGTTTAAGGAATGTATCTTGATATGAACTACTATAATAAAAACAAAGATTTTTTTTTAATGTTAATTAACCTTGGAAATAATGTTGAATGGATTATACATGTTGACAATTAAAATTGTTTAATTAAAAAACAAAACCGTGGGAAAATTTATAAATAGATTGACACAAACTAAAATTTATACACATTTATAAAGTTACACATAATTATAGAAAAAACATAGATTCAAGCCTTTTTCTAATTTAAAGTTCCTTTTACATACCAATTCTTTTAAAATTTAATGGACCTCTAATAAAATATGAACTCAATTTTCCTATTGTGAGAAAAAAAATGTTAAACTTGTCCATGCAAAAAAGGATATCCCATATATTTGAAACTCAAAAGCAAAAAGGAAATGAAACATAACATAAAAAGTTTTGTCGGCGTTGTTAATGTGTTTCCCTTTATATCATGTGCAAACGTGTAAAAGTGTTTTTTTTTCTTTCAAATAATTAGTTTATAAATTAAACACAGTTTATATATTTTTATTAATTTTATAAAATATACCCTACAATAAAATCATTAAATAGAAACTAATTTTAGAGAAAATAATTAAATAATTACTATATTGACTAAATTAGAGACTATTTTAAAAATTATTTTTGTTTTGGTTCTTACTTAGTTTCTATTATTATTAAATACTTTTTAAATTGATATCTAATTAGCTATCAATGTTTTAACTACCAATTATTTAGATTCTAAATTTGGTAACAAAAACTTTGATAGCTAATTAGATATCAATTTAAAAACTATTTAACAATAATAGAAATTAATTTAAAAATAAAAAAAATTAGTCTCTAATTTAGTCAATATAACAACTAACACTACAAGAAAAATCATGAAATAGAAACCAATTTGTAGAAACCAAAATAATTAGTTGCAATAGTAACTAAATTAGAGACCATTTTAGAAACTAAAAAGAAATTTGGTTTCTAAATTACTTTTTATTATTTTCTATTATTGTTAAATAGTTTATAAATTGGTATCTAATTAGTTCTTATTGTAACTAATTATTTTGGTATCTAAAAATTGGTTTCTATTTCATGATTTTCTTGTAGTGTAATTATTTTTAGTCTCTAAAATTGATTTTTATTTAATAATTTTTAATTTATTTTATAAAATAATTTTAACTTGTATAAAGAAACTAACTTTTAAAAAAATAAAATAGAAGTGTTTATAAAAGATTTACCTTCAAAAATGTCTAACACCGAGAAATCAACTATCCATAGTTTTTCAATTATTTTAGTAAAGATAAGTGGTACTTTTCTTTTCTTTTAATAAAAGTTCTTTTCTTTTTCTTTCCAACAGAAAAGGTTGGTCATATCTACAACACGAGTTTCAGAAATTCTAAATTTTTCTGTGTTATCTTCACTTGCGTTGGTGAACGAAGATAATTTATAAATTTATATTTTATTATAATAATTATAAATAAATGCATTATAAGAAAATTATTAAATAAAAATTAATTTTACAGATAAAAATAATTAATTCCTATATTTATTAAATTATATATTATTTTAAAAATTAAAAAAATATTAATATTTAATTAATTATCAAGATTTTAACTATTAAAGTAATTAGTAACTAATTATATAACAAAAACTAATTTATAATATTTATTAATAATAAAAATTATTTTAAATACTAATAATTATTTAATCTTTAAAATAATATTTAATTTAATAAATATATTAATTAATTATTAAAATTTTATTTAATAATTTTCTTATATCCAAACAAGGAGTAAAGAAAAAACTCTCCCGTAATTATAATTTATATATTTTTATATTAATTTTTATAACTTTTTAATGTATTCGTCTATTATATTTTAATTTTATAGATATTTATTTTATATTATGTATATTGAAATTGTATATTTAAAATGATTTTAAGAAAACTTATGTATGTTTAAAGTCTTATACAGTTGATTTATAAAGCTGATATATAAAGCTGAGAAAGAAATGGAAAGCCGCGTCAATCCATGTAAGAGTACAGAAATGGCCATGTTTTATCTGAGGACTACACAGGATATGAATGTAATCATGATCCACTATGAACTACGAAATAATCGAATATGGAACAAGAAATATTTGATTATGTTTTTTTTTTTTTTTTGTGAGAGTTAATCCATTATGTTGGTTTGATTTTGACATATAGTTTGTTGTCGTGTGTTGAAGACTCTGCAACACATACACAAACACATATAATACAAATACAAACACATATAATATAAATACAAACACGAAAATACGTATAATTTTTAAAATGTAGGACATGAAAAGATAAATCAATATATTATATAATTATGAATTATGAATTGATAACAAAGATTTACGTATACAAGTATATTTTAAATTTTTTTTGGAGCAGAACGATGTTTTTCATGACTTCAAAATGATTTGTTTCTTATTTTTATAATTATAATAAAAAATTATACAATAAATTTGAGTTTTTAGAAAATTAATATATATATATATATATATATATATATTAAAATTGTGTTAGAATCGTGTTAGAATTGTCATAAATCTAACAAATATTTTTTGAATTTGACACTTTAGTGATACGTGTGCTACGAGTGTAAGTGTTCAATATGTGTATCTGACACATACACGTCATTTAAAAAGAGTGTCCGATATATGTGGTTTGTTGACTTTCGTTGTCTTGCAAGATGACGATGGTGGTTGTTATTCCTCTTTTTCATATAAACATATGATTAATTTCAACTAAAATTAATGTTAAAAATATAGTAAGAATATGATTAATATGTTTTTGGATAAAAAGAATAATAATAAAATTTATATTTTCAAGTTTAATGCTTTCATGATTTAACAGATAAGTTTTTTACAAGGAAAATAATTAAGATAAGTCACATATATTTTCAAATACGGTTGATAATAAGATAATATAAAAGATTTTACAACAAGAATAAATGAAAGACGACATCATTCCAATACCTCACCTTTTATTTGTTTACTCTTAAAAAAACACTGAAAGGTTATTTTATTTTACAATTACATTTAGCTGATAATTAGTGTCTTCAATTATTGGTCTTTGCTCTTACTTATTCCACTATTTTACAAGACAACATTTCAACAACAAAATTGCACTTAAAAAGTAGATACACATTATTTGAACTTACCACATAGTATCACACTCTCACCTTCTTGCAGATTAGCCTTTCCATATTTGAAGCATCTATGAGGCTTATCCTTCACAAACTTCTGCTTGCTTTTATGCACCTCTGCTTGTGGTTCAGTTCTTCCATTCATGTTGATGCAGCAGATGACAGTTTAAACCCCGGTGATACATTCAACACCTCTTCAAAACTATATTCTAAGAGTCGCAAATATTTTCTGGAATTTTATTATACTTACTTAGCAATAGTAAGTGCAAATGACTATGTTTTAGTTTGGGAGGGTTATAGAGAACAATTTGTCGACCAGACCGATAAAGTTCTATCCTTAAACTTGTCTGGCGTGCTGAAAATAGAATCTTCATCTGTGAAAAAACCAATTATTCTGTATTCTCCTCCTCAACCTATCAACAACACTGCGGCCACTTTGTTGGACACAGGCAACTTTGTTCTTCAACACCTTCACTCCAATGGGACAACCACTCTCTTGTGGCAGAGTTTTGATTATCCCTCTCAGACTTTGCTCCCCACCAAGAAGTTAGGTGTCAATCACAAAACAGGTCATCGTTGGTTACTTTTTTCGCAGTTGACCATTAAGCGTCCGACTTCAGGTGGCTTTAGTCTTGAATGGGAACCGAGGGAGCAAGAACTGATGATAAGGAGGCGAGGAAAAGTTTGTTGGAAAAGTGGGAAACTGAGGAACAATAGATTTGAAAACATCCCAGAAGATGCACAAGGCGTGTTGAAGTACAGCATAGTGTCCAATGGAGATGAAGACACCTTCTCTTTCACATCTACAAATGAAAACGTTACACATTTCTGGTCCTTATCGGATACTGGGCGGTTATATTACAATGAGAAAGAGGGATATGTTGCAAGGGCTGATCTGTGTTATGGATACAACAACACAGAAGGAGGGTGCCAAAGATGGCAAGATATACCTAAATGCAGGATTCCTGGTGATGTCTTTACCAAAAAGAGTCTTCGCTCGAATTATGAAAATGTCACCGTTTACGCAAATGATAATATTAGTTACAGCGATTGTGAGGCTGCTTGCTGGAGCGATTGTAATTGCAATGGATTCAAGGAAATCTATGATGATGGAAGTGGATGTAGATTCTATCATTGGAATTCATCAAAAGATTATATAGTTGACGCCACTGTTTCGGGTGAAGACATTTACTTACTTGAGAACAAAGGGAACATAATCCCTCATCGTCACGGTAGGTCTAATGCCAACTTCATTTCATTTTTTTATACACCAAAAACAAGTTTCATTTCTAATGCTTCCAATCATACCCTAAATTAAGTACACCAAAGTCTAAAGAACCCTAAATTTCAAGAGTCAATAATTCTTGAGCATTTCTTTCTTTGTACAACTTTAGTGTGGATCTTAAGGAACTGCACCAAAATAAATTTCTTTTTTTAGCAGTCTTTGATCTCCAAATTGAAAAGGAAAGAAGCCATAAAATTAATAATTGATACTTGAAGATTTTGAGTTGTTTTATGCAGGTACAAAAAGGTGGATATGGATAAGTACAGTAACAGCAACTACTTTACTCATACTATGCGCATCCATTCTATGCCTGGCAGTAAAGAAACGAAAACATGTACTTCAAGGTTAGTTACATTACATACTTCTAAATCATTGTTAAACACAATCTTTTTTATCACTTTTCTATATTTTAATATTTCTCATTTTCATCTGAACAGAGAAGAAAAGGAAAGAAATGACTCTAATCGATGATTTTAGAAATGATTTGAATAAGGGACATGGTTTAAAAGTATTTGATTATACAATGGTTGTGGCATCCACAAATGGGTTTTCATTAGAGAATAAGTTAGGACAGGGAGGCTTTGGACCAGTTTATAAGGTGATTGAAACTACTTATGTTATATGTTGGTAACTTTATTTTGGAGGATTCATGACCTTTTTGTTCTTACTTTATTAGGGAACTTTGCCAACAGGAGAGGAGGTTGCTATAAAAAGACTTGCAAGAAGTTCTACACAAGGAATTGTTGAGTTTAAAAACGAATTAACATTTATATGTGAACTTCAACACATGAATCTTGTTCAACTACTTGGTTGTTGCATTCATGATGAAGAGAAGATTCTAATTTACGAGTATATGCCCAACAAAAGCTTGGATTTCTATCTTTTCGGTGAGGAATGTGTTGATCATTATCTGATTGTGTTGTTTAGGATGTCAAATAGATAAAACTTGCTTTCATTATTATGCAACTATTCAAACACATATGTAGGTCAACATTGATCTTTCTCAACTGCCATTGTTTGTTTGCTGATGATAGATTTACTATATATAATTACTCAATTTTCCTAGTTAGAACATAATGAATAAAAGTCATTTTTTCTTTCTACATACATTCTAACACACATCACTATATGACCACGGGGAAGATGGTACAAGAAGCAAATTACTAGATTGGAATACACGGTTCAACATAATACAAGGAATTGCTCAAGGATTATTGTATCTTCACAAATACTCAAGACTCAAAATCATTCATAGAGACTTGAAAGCTGGTAATATACTTCTAGATGAAAATATGAATCCAAAAATTTCAGATTTTGGAATGGCTAGAATGTTCACCCAACAAGACTCAACATCAAATACGAACAGGGTTGTTGGGACATAGTAAGTTTGTTAAACTTGGTTACATTTATCTTATGTATCAATGTATAAATAAAATTTATTTTTTGATGTAATATTTCTTGCAGTGGGTACATGTCTCCAGAATATGCTATGGAAGGAGTTTTTTCTACAAAGTCTGATGTGTATAGCTTTGGGGTTTTGTTGCTTGAAATTGTTAGTGGACGAAAAAACACTAGTTTTTATGATGAGGATCACCCAAGAAATCTAATTGGTCATGTATGTAAAATTAACTTTGATGAGTTTGATTTTTGGTGTAATATTCTTTATGTCTAATTTGAATAAAATACTTGCAGGTATGGGAACTATGGATAGATGGAAAGTGTTTTCAATCAGTGGATCCATCATTAAATGAGTCATTTGATTATGATGAAGTGCAGAGATGTATTCATGTTGGTCTCCTATGTGTTGAACAATATGCAAATGATCGACCAACAATGTCAGACGTTATATCAATGTTGACAAACAAGAGTGCAATAGTGTCTTTACCTAAAAAACCAGCATTTTATATTCAAAGAGAGATGTTTAATGATAAGTTATGTTCTTCGGAGTTGTGTACTAGTTCTACAATAGAAATTACTACTTCGTTGGAAATAGAATAAACCTGACTGAGAGCTATGTACTAATTAAAAAAGAAACTAGATATTTACTTATGCATTGCAAGTTAAGAAATGTTTGTTATATTTTAAGATAGTAAAAGTTTGCTTTTATTTTTAATTTATCCATTAAATCATTCAAATGTGTGAAAATTGATTCAATAAAATCTTGTTTAAAGGTTACTAGACAGTCTTATCATGTTATACCATCTAGAGTTTCATATACAGTTTCTATCATATTTGGTAGATTGTCTCAGTAGACCATTTGGTCTCTTAGCGTCTACTAAGACTTGAACAATCTGGTGAAACCATCTAATTGGTTTTTCAGTTTAGTAATGAGAAACACTCTTCATGTGTCTTTTTCATTACTCTAGGCATGTTTTACGTGAGTCACTTATAATATTGCTATATAATGAGGAAATCATGGGTTCAAAATATACCAACACAAGATGGAGTGATCACAAGAAACAAGGAAAGTTAAAGGAAAGGAAAATAATACATGCCATCCTAGAGGCTTTTAGGGGAGTTCTTATAAGAAGCAAGGGCAAGGAGGTTAAGGAAGAACTTCAATAAGTCAGAAGACTTTAGGACTCTTATAAAATGTGAAAAATATAGAAGAATCCAAAGAGAAAAAAATCTACAAATTGTGATTTTTTTAATTATGGTAGTCATTTTTTAATGAGATGATGTTTTTTTAATTAATTTATCTTATAGGTTTGAGGTGTGATTTATTGATGTTAGTATATAATTTTTAGGTTTTTTCAACTTGAGATGACTTACTGGAATGGATGCAAGAGGTCGTATTTCGACTTGATTTTGTAGTAGTGATTGTTAGATCTGATAGCGCAAATGGAAGACAAGGTAGAAAGACTTTTTTGTTGTTAGGTTGTGACAATGGTGGTGAGTATAGAAAATACAAGTTTGATATGAATATGAGTGTTATATGTAAAAGAAAATGTAATTGTCCATTTAAATTGCAGGGTAAACCTTATGAGAAAGGTGTAGGTTGGGTATTGAAGGTATTATGTGATACTCATAATCATGATGTTGCTTTTCTCATTAGTTGGTC
>Ga0123342_1009790_pt1 | contig 11273 bp, 8 predicted proteins | sample Turbeawhitnodule_FD_89960 | JGI IMG/M metagenome (GOLD analysis project Ga0123342, IMG submission 89960) | Root nodule microbial communities of legume samples collected from Mexico - Turtle bean Mexico white nodule | ecosystem: Host-associated > Plants > Roots > Nodule | place: Mexico: Nepantla... | reverse complement strand
TCATAACTGGCGACTTCACGAGCCCCCCGACCTCCTTCCCTTCTGCCAACCTGGCGTCTCGTCAACACGCCTATACTGTAGCTTGGTGCCACGTCATCACTTCCGACTACCAGGGCGGTACACCGCCTATAAAATGCTAACAAATCATGGAACAAGGAGTGTACCAGAGGTGTTTGTATATCTTTGGAATCTGAAGGTTATGCCATCAGTGCAGTTTTATGTGTGGAGAGCCTTATGGATAGGATAGCAACAAAGCTAAACCTGTATAAAAGGGGCGTGATGTTGACAGATACGTTATGTGTCTTATGCGGGAGGGAAGAGGAATCGATTCACACATTCTTGTTTCATGTAAGGTTTCAATCATAGTTTGAAATATGTGTAATAGGTGGTTTGGGATTAGCTCGATGAATCATAATGAGTAGGTTAAACATTTTGAACAACTTTCCAGCATTTGCTTTAATAATGAAGGCAATAAGTTGTGAAAAAGCCTGTGGGTTTCTGTGATATGGTGTATTTGGAAGCATAGAAACAAAGCTGGTTTTAATCAAGCAAAGATAGATGCTGAAGAAATTTTTACCATGACACAAGTCCAATCATGGGCATGGATGAAACATAAAATAAGGAAAGTCAACTTCTCATTTTCTGATTGGATTTTATCACCTTTAATTTGCATTAACATGACAACAAAAATTTGGTGAGTATAAATGATTAACTTGCTCACTTGCTTTATGGTCTTGAATTTAAATTTGTTGCATGTTTTACTGTTGTCTTTGATATCTTTGATCTGGATGAGAGGAAACGAAGGTTGATTATTTTGGTGCAGGTGATGATGATACACGGATGATGGTGTAGTTTGGTGCAGAGTACGTGGTAAGTTTGAAGCAAAGGAAGTCATGTCCTATAGTTGTTGTTTGGCGTTAAAGAGTATAATGCAGAGAGATTTAAAGGCTATCAATAAAGTATGACATAAGAGCATCAACATCAACATCTTTAATCACATTTAGGTGTTGTCTTAGTGGAGAAGGTGATGTCTTGGTGGAGTCAACACTACTAATTCTGGAAGATGTGGAAAATTCACATAGAGTCATTGTAACCATGTTGCTGGTTTTGGAAAGTAGTCTTGAAATATAGGTTTATGCAATTGCTAGTGTTGTGGTAGTTATGTTGGAAAGGAAGGGAGTGATCAATAAGTTAGACCTTAATTTGTAGTTATGCTTTTGGTTTGTGACTTAGGAGTAAGATAAGTTTACTCTCTTTTGTATAAAGGTTGGGACACTCCTGAAGTGTTCATTTTTATTTTATTTATTCATTCTTTGCTAAAAAAAATATTGCAAAATGATATTGTGTCCATGAGAATGAGAACACAAAGTGGATGCAAATTAATATTTTATTACATTTAACGTAAGTGAAAGTGACACTAAGGTATTGTCACCTTAGTCCATACTAAGTTATTTAATAAAAATAAAATAAAATATTAAAACACTTTTGTCTCACATTTTCATTTTTATTTTTATTTTTTATTTTTTATTATTTTTCACGTGTTGTCTAGTCTGAGTTTTAAAGAAAATAAAAAAAAAGTTAATTAAAAACACTAAATATAATATAATAAAAAAACGAGTGAATTATGTAAATTGGAAAAAATATTTATTTTGATTAAACTAATTCATTGTTCTCTCATAGTGTAGTAATATTTACGTTTTATGTAAATGTTATATATATATATATATATATATATATATATATATATATATATATATTATTTTGTTCAATAATTCAATTCATATTTTAATAAAAAAGTAATTTAATATTTTAATAATATATGGAGTTATTAAAATAGATTTTTCCTAAAAATTGTGTCCTTAGACTCCTCATCTAAACGTTTTGCTCACACCCATTCAAAAATCACTCCCACGAAGCTGAACTTAAGAGGAGTTGTATCAGTAATAAGTAAGCTTTCTTTGAAGCATTCTCTCTTTCAGGTCACAATGTTCTCAACACTTGTTCTAATTCTTTGCCTAACTTTTCCTGTGTTTTTGCTGTTCTTCTTCCAATACCGTACAACTTTCAAAAGCCCACCATTTCCACCTGGTCCTAGAGGTCTTCCCATAGTAGGAAATCTTCATCAACTAGATAGTTCTTCCCTTCATATCCAGTTATGGCAACTCTCAAAGAAATATGGTCCTTTATTTTCCCTTCAATTAGGTTTAAGGCAAGCAATAGTTGTTTCCTCACCTAAAGTGGCACAAGAGGTAATGAAAGACCATGACCTAGAGTGTTGTGAACGACCTAAATTACTTGCCCAACAGAAACTCTCCTATAATGGGTTAGACATGCTATTTTCCCCATACAATAGGTATTGGAGAGAAATCAGAAAAATCTGTGTTATGCATATCTTTAGCTCCAAACGCGTCTCATGTCTTTCCTCAATAAGACATTCTGAGGTCAAGCAGATGATACAAAACATATCTAGCCATGCCTCAACTTCAGAAGTTACAAATCTGAATCAAGTGTTAGTATCTCTTAGTAGCACTGTTATATGTAGAATTGCTTTGGGGAGAAGATATGAAGAGGAAGGAACTGAAATGTTTCACTGGTTGTTCAAAGAGTGTGAAGCCCTGATGGGTACCCTCTTTGTTTCAGATTATATTCCTTTCATGGGTTGGGTTGATAAACTGAGGGGACTGCATGCACGTCTTGAACGAAATTTCAAGGACATGGATAAGTTCTACCAAGAAGTCATTGATGAACATACGGATTCTGATAACAAGACTGCAGAAGAAGATTTAGTTGATGTCTTACTTCAACTCAAGAAAGACAATTCGTTATCCATGGATCTCACTAACGATAGCATCAAAGCGGTGCTCATGGTTTGAATTTCCACTCCTTCCCTTTACTTTGCCTACTTCAATTTGCAGAGAAAACTTACATCATCACTCGTATTCTTGTTTCATTTCTTTCTAGATTATGAAAGTAAGGAATCATATAATCTAATATTCATAGATCATAGATTTTTTCCTTAGAAAATGCTTTATTTGAATACTAACTAAGATTTGTTCTTCCACAGAACATACTGGTAGGAGCAACAGATACAACTGCAGTCACATCAGTGTGGGTCATGACTTCACTATTAAAACATCCAAGAGTTATGAAGAAGGTTCAAGAAGAAATAAGGAGTTTAAGTGGTAAAAAACCTTTCTTAGAAGAGGATGATGTTCAAAAGTTTCCCTATCTCCAAGCAGTGATAAAAGAGACACTCAGATTGCACTTACCAGCACCACTGCTTGTACCAAGAGAATCAAGTAAAAAATACATGATAGATGGTTATGAAATTCCAGCCAAGACAATAATATACGTGAATGCTTGGGCTATTCACAGAGACCCTGAAGCTTGGGAAGATGCAGAAGAGTTTAAACCTGAGAGGTTTTTAAACAGCACTATAGATCATCGTGGACAAGATTTTTGTTTCATTCCATTCGGTGCTGGTCGTAAGATTTGCCCAGGTATGCATATGGCATTTGCCGCATTGGATGTTATTCTTGCTAACCTTCTTTATTCCTTTGACTGGGCATTGCCAGATGGAATGAAAAGTGAAGACATTGATACAGAAGTGTTACCAGGACTTACAATGCATAAGAAGAATCCTCTCTGTGTTTTGGCTAAGTGCCAAATGTGAATCCAAAAGTTGAAATCAATGAACTATAAAAATATTAAAATAAAGATTAGTAGTACAAGAAGTGAAGAAGTCCTATTTTGACAATGTTTTATTTTTAATCTTTTTTTTTTTTTTATTGTTTCATTTAATGTTTTGTGTCATGTGGTGGTGGAGGTGCTTTTAGAAGTGATTCATATTGTTTTAGATAAATTTTATATATGGATTGAACTACTCTACTCTGGTACTTCTATTTATTGAAATTCTTTAATACTGATAAAAAAACACGTGTTACGTAGTCCGTTCACTTAATTATTTTTTCCCAAAAACAAATGCATCTAGGATTTGCATTAATATACTTTTCCACCAAAAATCCAAGGAAAACTAATAGTTTAGAAAGTTATGGATAATAAATTAATTGCCATAATTTAAAATTATAAAGTAGGAAGTTTGTTTAAGCATCATTTATCTACTTATACATATGTCAATAAAGTTTAGATTTATCTACTTATACATATATGTCAATAATGTTTGGATGAAGCAAGTGTTTGGTTTATAATGAACTAAAGCTTGTTGTTCATTTTGTCAAGCTTTAACAAGTTGTGATATAACATATTGACGATAAAAAGAATTCAAATCCTTTCAATCTTTTATCTTTTGTTTAGTTACTTAACAATGGAGTTCAATTTATATTTAAAATTTCAAAATTAGGAGAGAATTTTGTTTATATCTAACTGTTGTTTAAAAATCATGTCTCTTTCCTCCTCACTAACCCTTCCATAACAAATTAATCAATATGTTTGAAATGTTCTTGTTATTAAACTAATCAATATGCTTGAAAAATATATGCTTGAAATGTTCTTGTTACTGAAAATATTCTTGTTCGTGGTAGATATTAACTTAAAATCAATTGGCAGTAAGTTGTTATAATCATATATTTTAGCTTAAAATCTATTAATATTAAAGTGAAATTGTCTACTAGATATATAAGTCACGCTCCCAAGACTTGAACTAGGTGATGTGGAACTTTATAAACTCTCCTTTTACATATGTCTATCGAGCCAAGATATTATCAAGATGGCTTATAGGCTTTCACATAATTTAATATTAGAAGACGCTAACAAACAAAAATCAACACTAATTAGTTAATAGTGTCGGATTTGTGTCGCATGTTTGTAAGACTCAAATCATTGACGCTAACTAATTAGTTGTTTTTGAAGACGGACTCTAAGTAGTACTAACTTAGCCAACGCTAATTTGATACTAATTTTCAATTGGTTTAACATGTTTTTCATACCATTCTTTCATTCATTCTATGAAAAATGCATGTTAAATTTGTAGAGCATGGGAGCTTTAGTGTTTCAAATCCATGATGAATCTTGAAGTTGCGCTGCTTTTGGTTTGGGTTTATATTAGAGTGTTTAGAATCTATGTAAAGATCAGTTCTTGACCCTTGCACAAAGCTTTCCCAATCTGTTTTAAAAAGAAAAGTGTTTTTCTAAGCTAAGAGAAAAACAATCGGTTGAATTATCGAAATAATCAATTTTTGTCACTTGGCTTGTTTAAAGGTATTAAAACTGTTTTTGACTTATGTAACTACCTAACAAATTCAACCGGTCAAATCGACTTTTCAACCGGTTGATTGTAACTTTTCCTAACAATTTTTTAAAAACTTTTTAATCTGTTTTGGGTGTTATCAAAACTGTTTTGGCTCATAAATGTTTCCTTAAACGTCTAGTTTTTAAGTGCTATAAATATAGCCTTTCTTTCAGAACAAAATACACAAGCTTTTACACAGTTTGAAATCAAACAAAGTGAGATTGAGATTAGTTTTGAAATAAGTTTTTCAAAGTTTGCAAGATTGTTGTTTAGCTTTGCACTAGTACAAGATATGATCATAAGACTTCCTGGTTTCTATAATCTCAGGTGTTTTTTATTCCTTTCATGATTCTTGTAATTGTACTTTCATAAACTTGTAAGTGTGTGTGAAATCCTGCAAAGTCAGAGGGTGTTCTGACTTGATGTGTGTGGTTGCAAAGAAGGTGAGTGGATCTTGTGGTTTTCAAGGTCACCTCTTTGTGGTTGTGTTGTTGTAATCTGTAAGTGATTACTAGTGGAACCCAGTGGTTGTTCTAGGAACTGGATGTAGCTCAAGGTTGAGTGAACCAGTATAAAATTGGTTGTGTAAATCTCTCTCTCTCTCTCTAACTCCTTAAAACTGTTTGTTTTAATTCTGCTTTTGTTGCTAATATAAACAACCGGTTAAAACGTATTTTTAACCGTTTAAAATTCTGTAAACAGTTTTTGTATCATTGTTTCATTACTTTCCCTAATTACTTATCTATGATTGTCTGATAAAGGTTCATTCTTATTCAATCTCTGCGAAAATCTTTGATAAACAATTCACCCCCTTTTGTTTAAGCCATCAATTTTTACAATTGGCATCAAGAGTTAGGTTCTTGAAAAATATTCAAGTTCTGTTTTTTTCTGAAAAATCTTTTTTACATGGTTGACAAGTTGCCTTTTGGGGAAGGTGCTTCCATAAACAGATCACCACTGTTTTGTGGTGTCAATTACCAGTTTTGGAAGGTAAGAATGAAAATCTTTATGCATTCAACTAATAAGGGTATTTGGGAAACAATTGAAAATCGTGTCTTTATACCTCAAGTCAAAAGAGAGGAGGTTTTAATTGATAAACCTTCATCTGAATGGACTGAGGCTGAAAGCAAGAAAGCAAAGTTTGACTAGATTGCTAAGAATATAATAACCTATGCCTTGAGTTGTGATGAATTTTTCAGGGTATCACAATGTAGCTCAGCAAAGGAAATGTGGGACATTCTTGAAGTCACACTTGAAGGGACAAATGATGTCAAGAGGGCCAGAAAGCATGCTCTTATTCTAGAGTATGAGCTCTTTAGAATGCAGAAAGGAGAGACCATTTGTGATGTGCAGAAAAGGTTCTCTCACATAGTAAATCATTTGATGAGTCTTGGTAAGTCTTTTGATAAGGAGGAGCTGAACATCAAGATCTTGAAGTGTCTTGATAGAAAATGGCAGCCAAAGGTCACTGCCATTTTAAAATCAAAAGATTTGACATCAATGACAGCTACTTCCTTGTTTGGTAAGCTTAGGGAGCATGAGCTTGAGATGAATAGGATGGTTGTCCAAGAAAGTGAGGACAAACAAAGCAAAGGCATTGCACTCAAAGCTTGCAATCACAAACAACAACAAGACTCAAGTGAGAGTGATGAAGACACCATGAGTCTACTGTCAAGAAAGTTCAACAAGTTCTTGAAGAAGAAAAGCCAAGCTTCAAAAAGGTATAGCTCTAAAAAACCTAGTGATTTTAATCTTAACAAGTACAGTTGTTATGGTAGTGGTGAACAGGGTCATATCAAGGTAGAATGCCCCAACAATGAAAGCAAAGATAAAGCAGATTTCAAAATTGAGAAAAGAGGAAAAGCCAAGAAGGCATATGTTGCATGGGATGACAATGAGGTCTTCATCTAGCTCTTCTGATGATGAAGAAGAAAACATGTGCCTTAGAGCATCTTTATCCAGTAGCATGAGTTCATCATCTTCAATCAAAGGTAACAACTATTATCAATTGCTTAAAGCTTTTAATGAAACTCATGAAGAGGCTAACTGATTGGCTCTTTCTCACAACCGATTGAAAGGTCTAAATAACTGGCTGGAAAATAGAGTCAAGTCACTGGAAGAAGAGTTGAGAAAAAGAAAGGAAGATTTTGAAAACCTTGATTTGATTTACAAGAACTCAACTTGCAGTTGTGACTCAAAGTTATGTGGAAATTGTGAAAATCTTGAAAGAAAGATTCATTATCTTTAGAAAACCATGGATAAACTTACAACTGGAAAATCCAACTTTGAAGATGTTCTTACATCTCAAATTTATGTTTTTGGAAAAGCTGGTTTAGGTTTTTATCCACAAAGGAAAGGAAATGGAATCTCAAAACCTTTTTCATCTGTACCAGAAAAACAATCGGTTAAAAGGTCGATTCAACCGGTTGTTACATGCTTCTATTGCATGAAGAAAGGTCATTCAGTTAGGTTCTGCAAGTTTTGAAAGTCTCTTGTTCCTAAAGGGATCTTTAAATGGATTCCAAGATGTTTTGATGGTTCCAAAGACAAGTCTAACACAAAGAGTTCCAAGTTCTTTAAGGGATCAAATCTTGTGATTTAACAAGTTCTGTTTTGCAGATATTTTACTCTACTTGAAGGGTCAGAAAGATCAGGATCTCAAGAAGATTTGTTTGCAAGTCAAAGCCTTGTCCTGACTTTATGTACTGCTTACATTTGTGTACCTTAAATCTGAAGGATAATTTCTGGTTCTTCTCATTGTTGAACATTAGTCTTTAAATCCATTTCTATATTTTTCTCTATGCCTATGCTTGGATTATAATTAGCTTGTATTTCTTCTGTTCTTTATACAAATCTGTGTGCCTTATAAACCTTGATGTTTGAATATAGCATCGCTGTTGAAAATCTGATTTTCTCAAAAACAAATTCATCAGTGCAGAAATTCAACTGATTATTTCTTTGAAACAACCAATTGTTTTCTCTCTGTCAGCACTGAACAAATTTGTTTTTAATTTCTAAGCTCTTATTTGTAATTTTGTTCAAACCCAGTGATTTATGTGATCAATAATGTATTAATTACATCTTTGAATACAATATACCTCTGTTATAACTAATCTTTATGAATCAGATTCCTCTTAATCTTGGAAATTAAAACTGCTTTTAAAGTTTGGTCAAATCAACATGTGATTTTCTGTACTTTCTTTTTTGACTGACACAAACTATTTTATGATTCAGATTTGATTCTCTTTTCTGTTTTGAAAATAACCCACATAATGCCAACTTTGACCAAGGGTTATGGCTATATAAGTAATGCAATTTACCTGTTGTTTTCCCATAAACAATTTGTTGTTCTTCTTTTTCCTCTACTATAGGTTTTTCCCTGCAGTGTGCTAAAGTTCTCCTCTGATTTGAGTTATGGCTGCAACTCCTCCATGTACTAAAAGGATGAAAACCAGAGTTGTAAGGAGTGGTGTGAAAGGTGTAGACATGGTCATCACCAATGATGTATGGAATGTTGTGACTGGATTGAAGTTCTCTGGGGTTAGAATCAACAGAGGAAATCTATGGATAGTTGAATAATTGAAAAGGATGCAATTCTACAAGAGTTGTCTCAAAAATACCCCCTCCAAAGTAAGAAATTTTTCTGTTGGAGGGTTAAAGCTTGATGAAAGGCTCATAGCCTTCATTGTGTCATGGATCATCACACCAAGGGGGAGCAATCACTCCACTCTTTCTGAGGAAGACCTGTTGTTGATCTATTGCATTATGAATAAAGTGAAGATCAATTGGATCCACACCATCAAGGAACATATGCAAAAATCCATAAGGTTAAGTGACTTCCACTATTCATATGCAATTTTAATCTCTAAATTTCTACACTACTTTGAAGTGGATGTTGAAGAGGAGCTAGCTGAAATTATCAAGGCCTTAAGTGAGATTAACAGTGGATCCCTACGCAAAATGGGATTTACTAAAATTAGTGGGAGATAGGTTAGCAAAGATGGTGACCAAGCTGGCCCAAGTGGAACCAATGATGGTGATGAACCTGAAGATGCAACAACTCAAGAGGAACCTGCTGCTGAGACTTAAGAGGTTGGTCCTAGTGATGGTTACATGGGAGAAAGGATGACTACAATGTCTTCGTTTGAAAGATTAATGATCAACCGCATGGACACATTTGCTGAAAATCAAAGGAATCTCCATGATTTGTGAGTCAACGTTCAATCATATGGATTCACGTTTTCAAACCTGGATGAATGGATAGAAGAGGTTCAGAATCAGCTTCTAGAGCTACAATTTGAAAGGGAGAACAATCCTTCTTTCTAATTTGTTGGTTTAAATTTAGGTTGCTTTTAATCCTACCTATTGTCTATTTGTGAAGACAAATAGGGGGAGAAGTATGTTGGGATATGTAATGTTCTTATTATTTGCACTTTTACTTCCTTTAAACATTGCTTAACACTGCTATAACTGGTTTAAATTTAAAATTTTACAACTGATAAAACTCTGATACAAAATTTCAACCAGTTATTCCTGCGAAATAACCGATTGTTTATCTGTGTTTGCACCTTTGTATGTTGACTGGTGTCTCACACTGATTTAGTTGATGTTCCTCTCTGGAAATCACCTAGTGGGAACTAGTTTGTGGTGCTTGTTTGATTGGAATAGATTATCCTGTATTTCTATGTTTGATCATGAATGCAAGTTGTACAGATTCTAAACAAGAACATTCCAAAAAGTATCCCAAGGATTTGTCTCCATCAAATAGGGGGAGATTGTAGAGCATGGGAGCTTTGATGTTTCAAATCCATGATGAAGCTTGAAGTTGTGCTGCTTTTGGTTTGGGTTTAGATTAGAGTGTTTAGAATCCATGTAAAGATCAGTTCTTGACCCTTGCACAATGCTTTTCGAGTCTGTTTTAAAAAGAAAAGTGTTTTTCTAAGCAAAGAGGAAAACAACCGGTTGAATTATCGAAATAATCGGTTGTTTGTCACTTGGCTTGTTTAAAGGTTTTAAAACTATTTTTGACTTGGTTATGTAACTGCCTAACGAATTCAACCGGTTAAATCGACTTTTCAACCGGTTGATTGTAACTTTTCCTAACAGTTTTTTAAAAACCTGTTAATTTGTTTTGGGTGTGATCAAAACTGCTTTGGCTCATAAATGCTGCCTTGAACGGCTAGTTTTTAAGTGTATAAATATAGCCTTTCTTTCAGAACAAAATACACAACTTTTTACACAATTTGAAATCAAACAAAGTGAGATTGAGATTAGTTTTGAAAGAAGTTTTTCAAAGTTTGCAAGATTGTTGTATAGATTTGCACTGGTACAAGATCTGATCATAGGACTTCCTGGTTTCTGTAATCTCAAGTGTTTTCTATTCCTTTCATGATTCTTGTAATAATTGTACTTTCATAAACTTGTAAGTGTGTGTGAAATCCTGCAAAGTTAGAAGGTGCTCTAACTTGAGGTGTGTTGTTGCAAAGAGGGTGAGTGGGTGTTGTGGTTTTCAAGGTCACCTCTTCGTGGTTGTGTTGTTGTAATCTGTAAGTGATTACTAGTGAAACTCAGTGGTTGTTCGGGAAACTGGATGTAGCTCAAGGTTGAGTGAACCAGTATAAAATTGGTTGTGTAAATCTCTTTCTCTCTCTAACTCCTTATAACTGTTTGTTTTAATTCTGCTTTTGTTGCTGATATAAAGAACCGGTTAAAACGTATTTTTAACCGATTAAAATTCCGTAAATAGATTATGTATCATTGTTTGATTGCTTTCCTTAATTGCTTATCTGTGATTGTTTGATAAAGGGTCATTCTTATTCAATCTTTGATAAACAATTCACCCCCCCCCCCCCCCCCCCCCCTTTTTTTTCAATATATCTTTAACAAATTCTTTTTTTTTTTTTTTTTTTTTATTTCTTTTTTTTTTTTTTTTTTAAAAATAAATTAAAAAATAATAATTTTTTTTTTTTTTTGATAATTTTAATTTTGAATTCATTAAAAAATAAATATTTTTAATGTTTAAAAT
>Ga0123342_1009789_pt1 | contig 11274 bp, 5 predicted proteins | sample Turbeawhitnodule_FD_89960 | JGI IMG/M metagenome (GOLD analysis project Ga0123342, IMG submission 89960) | Root nodule microbial communities of legume samples collected from Mexico - Turtle bean Mexico white nodule | ecosystem: Host-associated > Plants > Roots > Nodule | place: Mexico: Nepantla... | reverse complement strand
TATGATCGTAAAATAATAATTAATATGATAGTTGATTTTAATGTAATAGGTAATATGATGACTATGAGTATGACATATATTAAATTTGATTCATACTAATAGATAATATAATAAATTATGTTTGGATTCAAGTAGATTATAGATAAATTAAATGTGATTCATATGTTAATATTGTTAGTATCATTAATATTGTTAGTATTATTATTATTGTTAGTATTATTAATATTATTAATATTGTTAGTATTGTTAGTATTATTAATATTGTTAGTATTGTTAGTATTATTAATATTATTAATATTATTAATATTATTAATATTATTAATATTATTAATATTATTAATATTGTTAATATTATTAATATTATTAATATTGTTAATATTATTAATATTATTAATATTATTAATATTGTTAATATTATTAATATTGTTAATATTATTAATATTGTTAGTATTATTAATATTGTTAGTATTATTAATAATAATAAGTATAATAAAAATCATAATAAAACTAAAGAATTTGCTTGGTGTAGTGGTTAAATTCTACTTGGTTGCCAAAGGATTGCTGAAGGAACCTGGTTTCGAATCCCATTCATTGCTAATTTTATTTTATGGTGCTAATATTTACATATGGATTTTGATCCGTATGTAATGTTGATTTTACATACGGATTGTAATTCGCGTTTTTTTTGTAGTGAACCAACTAAAAGAAAGTGTTAGTAGAGTTACCTGAACATTGGAGACAAAAAGTAATAAATTAAATAAAAAAATAGAAGTGATAAGGTCTTTTCTAAAAAAGTTTTACTATAGAAAAAAAATGACCAAAAGAAAATACGAAGAATCCTAAATTCATTCAACAATATAATGTAAAGAACATTATTAATCTTTTACAATGAGAAATTTATTATAGTTTCTAACAAAGATGAATTTGATATTCGTTTAATGTTTGAACTTGCAAATTCTTCTTATTTTAAGTGAGTTAGATTTGGAATCTTTTGTTATACAATCTTGGAACACAAGAAATCACCAAAAACTATTGATGACTTTGTTAGTACAATTATGAAGACATTTGAAAAAATTTCTACAATAAAATTATATAACATATTTTAACAATACAATTAAGAGAAATAAAATTCTAAAATTATACATTTTAAGAAGGAAAATACCAGAAAAATAATAAAGATTTTATACTAAGGTATAGTATGATCCATAATTAGTACAATAAATTCTAAATTATATAAATATAGTTAATGCATACTGTTGACTCCATTATAGCCACCTAAACTTTTAAATAATTTAAATATTAATTTAATGAGTGTGTGTTTAGATAATAGTCAATTTTCAATTCAATAAAGTTTAGTTAAAATATTTTATTTTAAGTCTGTAGGTGTTATTTATTTTAAACAGTCATAAATGGCTAAAAATACTGAAAATATTTATTAAGTTAATTTTAAACTTAAAGTACAATAACTTTGATTAAAGAATGAATTATTAGGATAAAAGCATATAAGAGAAATGAATGAGTTGCAGATAAAGGAGTTGAAGAATAGAAGAAAGGAAATGGTTGTATAATTCTATATGATTTGATTTCCTGAAAACACTATTAAACTCTTAATAAAATTTAAGAAGAAGATAAATATTCAACATCTTTTGAAACACTTTCTCTTTAAAAACTTTTTTCCTTCCATTCAAATGAAATGCACATTGGAATTGAAACTTTGAGAAATTTCTGTATTATCTTCTTGGAGCATGTAGGACCACCATTTTATATGTTGTCTAGAAGTCTTCAACTACCTCCACCATACTTTTTCTACTTTTCAAACATTATTATTCTCAATTTCAATTTTCTACCTTTTGTAGATTGATACAATTGGTAAAACAAAATTGAGACCATCTTGAATTTTAAAAATGTGAGTTAAAAAGAAATAATCATTTTGTACAAAATTAGTACATATAAAAAGAAATAGAGTGAATTTCTCTCAAACATTTCTCATTATAAGATAAGAGCTTTAACACAATAATAAAATAATAAATAAGAAGTTTTCATTTCTTAACGTCTAACTCCAACTTCTCTCACATCCTCTTCACAGGTTTGTTACATAAAGTGAAACTTTCTTATGCAACCCTCTTCTACTTTCTCTTTGTTCCACTTTTTTTTTCTTTGTTTTACTTATTTTTTGTTTTCGACGTCAAAATTCATGTAGAATGAAAATTTAATTGATGAACTCAAACTCTACCTACACAAATGGGGTTACATTTATGGAAATAATATTTTATCTTAGAAAAATATTTAACATGTGATGTTATTTTTTTAGAAAAATATCATCTTACTTATTAACGTGTTGGCTATCCTATTTTTATTAAATATTTTAAATATAGGTTAAATATGTTTTTCCTTATACTTTTATCCAAAATTGATTTTTTTTTTAGTATAAATTTTATATCTTATGGATAATTATTAAAAAAATTAACAATAATGTTAACAATTGCGTGACAAAAAAAATTTCAATGTGAACTGTTAAAATATTTCATATTAAATTATCGTTGACATGTTGTTATATTAGAAAAAGAACTAGTAAGATTATTTTAATAATTTTCTTACTACAAAGTATTCAAGAGATTAAAAAATTAGATTAAGAACAAAATCAATTTTATGTTATAGATTCATAGCTAACCTTTGAATATTTATTTTAAATTTTACATTCGTGTTAATTGATTATTTAGTGAAAAAATTACTTTGTAAGGACTTTGGTTTCAAAATTTAAGATAATGCTACCATTGTGAAATATTTACTATACCCATCCTTCCTTCACATATTATTTGTAAGACTTTTCAAAACTAATTTACATCTTTTAAGAAAACTAGTTAAGTTAGTTGAAAACAATAAATCAATAATTTGTGTTATTGTTCAAAAATTACCCGTATATTTAAAACCAAAGTAGTTGAATATAACTTGTGTATTTGTATTTACTTATATTATTAAATCAAATTGGGGAAGTTTAAATTTGTGTCAATCATTTTAAATATTTTTTTTAGGTCATGTTAATTAATTAAAGATGTTTTAAAAATTAACTAATGCATCATTTAACTATAAAGAGATTCTATATAAAAAAAAGATAACAAATTTGATAAGTCTAATAAATAGAGACGAATGAAGTATTTACATTTTTTTTATTTTTATACGTCATTGAAGACGTGAAACTTATTTTTTTATAAATATATTCATGTCAAAATTAAAAAAGTCAATTAATATGTGATTAACTAAAAAAATATACCAGTCTCATAGTTTTTTTTTTACATCTGATTCAATCATTAATTAAAAAATCTTCAACTCTTTCACAAATTCGAATTAACGTATCAACATGAATTAATTCTAGAAAATCATATAGTAAGATTTATAGATTTATAGATATATATAATCTCAATCTCTTATTCTTACCAAACTTTGGACTCTAATTAGAATTAAACAAACCAAATTATGAATCTTTTATTAAAAATATAATACAAATCGAATTAAGAAAATAATTAATTTTTAAATCAAAACCTAGATTTCAGGAAATTAGAAAATATACAAAATGCATCAAAACTTTAAGAATCATTGTGAATTACATTAGAGATTATAATTTTTCGTGGAGGATGAAAAAAAATAAAAAAATTGTAAAGAAATAAGAAGAAAACCCTAAACACTCATACAAGTCTAAAAAAAGGTTGTCTCCAGTTAAATCTTGTAGCCCAAATTCAAAATTTGCTTCAGATTCCTCATGAAAATAATATCATGTAATATGTCAAATTAAAGCCATAGATAATTTGCTTTTTGATGTCACTGAAATCACCAAAATCATCCACCTTCAATGTCAACAAAACAAGATACACAGATCAATACTCAAAACCCAAAACTAAACCATTATTATAACTAAAATACAAATAAGCTTCACCAAAATCGTCTCTTTATTTGTGTTGTGATTGTTAATTATGATAATGTTTTATTAGGTCTTTAAAAATCTTGATGTATTTCCAAACTGTTTTTATTTATTGTGTAGGACTCAAGCAACTATCAGATCAAAATAAGGAAAAAAATTTAAATTGTAAATGAATTTGATTCTATTTATGGAATGATTGTTCAATGTTATTAATATTGGAATAATTGAGTTTGTGCTGGATTGATCTAAATTAAGAAAATATTATTAGAAGAATATTTGTGATGATGAAATTGAAATATAGACAAGTGGAAAGAGATTTGAAAATATGAATAGGCTTTATGTGAACTTTTTGAATTGAGATTATTTGTGATATAGTTTTGATGTGATTAAATACTGTACAAGAGGAAATGGTATTTTTGTGTTGAAGTTTGTGTATCATCAATACTTACAACAAATTAAATGTAATTAGTTGAATAATGTTATTTTATTAGTGTAGTATAATCATAGATGTAAAACTTTTTTCTTGATGATTAATGATAAATTATAAAGAGAGATATTGGTATTATAAATTTGTGGGAATACCAAATTGAAATTAGTTAAAGTTAGCTTAAACTTATTTTAATTTTTTTTGTTGGCTTAAAGAGATTTTTTTTTCCACCTAGTAGTGTGTTAAACAACAATTCCCTAGCTAGAATAGTGTTTATCCAAGTAACATTTTTATTGTTTATTGTTTATTCGCTTTCAAGAAAGTCAAATACTAAACTATGTTTTTATCCATCAGACTCTTGACTTCATAAAATCCAAATTCTCACCTTATATTTCAATCTTATTAAATTAGATAGAATTTTTCTTTCTAAAATTTATTTATTTGATAAATTTAATATAAACATTAAACTAAATAATTAGAATAATTAATAGATATTTTTATCATTGAAAAATTATAAATTAATTGATTTACTTTGCATTTGGTGTTTACTTAGTTTTTTAATTTGAATTTGTTGGTTCGAAGAATATTTGTGTTTTAATCTTTGTAAATACTGACATGAACATCGATACGACACAACTATGGATATATGTATAATTTTTAAAATATAGAATACGGGATACATATTTATATATTATATAATTATAAATTATATAAATTGACAATAAAAATTTATATAAATAAATATGGTTTAGTTTTTTTTAAAGCAAAAAGATGTTTTTCATGATTGATTCAAAATGATTTGTTCTTTGTTTTTATAATCATACTAAAAATATATACCTTAAGTTTGAGTTTTTAGAAAATTAATGTATTTCTCATTTTTAAATTTGTGTTAGAATCTTGTTAGAATTGTAAAAAATCAAACAAATATTTTTTGAATTGTACATCTCACCGATACATGTCCTACAAATGTCATGCGAGTGTCGGTGATATGTGTCTAACATGGACACGCCATTTAAGAGGAATGCTCGAGCCTCATAGGTTTTAATATTTATTTCAAAATTTTAGTTTGAGTTATTCCAATACTATATTTAAAAATTAAATACATATTTACAATATAATTAACTTAATAAATTTATTTAAATCATTAAAATATTAATAATTAATATAATGTTTATTTTCATTTGAAAAAAAAATCTTTTTTTTTCTTTTTTAACGCACTCCTTTATTTGTACTTAATAAAATAAATAATAAAAATGACATTAGACTATAGAATTAAAAATATAAAAATATATTTTTAATTTTTTTACAATCGAATAGCTTAATAAATTATTTATATTCACACAAATTATATTTAAAAAAATTAAATTTACGTTATAACTATTATCAAAATACATCTTAAAACTTATTTCATTAATTTAAATCTATTTATTCAATTTTAAAATATTTATTACAGTTAAAAAACATATATCTTACGCGAATTAATTATTGCAATATATTTAATTTCTTAAATATGTAAAAGATATTTCATATTTTAAATAATTAGGTTACTAAAGACATTTTGAAATTCTTTATTAAATGATTACTTGAAATTTTAAATTTTCATTATAAAATAGTTTGATATTTTTTAACAAAATTTTAATATTTATTATATTTAACAATTTATGCAAATATTTTTAGAAGAAGTCAACTATGACTAAGTAAAACATTAACTCTTTTAATTACTTTATTTTTAACTTGTAATTTTAAATTTTCTTAAGATCGAATTCTAACTTATTTAGATTATCTAAAATACAGCTCAGAATTTGAATCAGAATTGAAATCAATAAAGGGATGTTTGTTGTACCCACGTTTTAAAAGAAACAAAGGCAAAAAGCATTGACAATGGTAATTGAGTTATGAAAGAAAAAGAAATGTTTTCTAATCACTTTATTTCCCAAAAGTTTATAATTGGTGTCACACTTAATTCCTCCTACTTATGCCAATATTTGGGCCACCATGCCTAAAGTTTCTATACTTATTCTCACTTTATCCCTCTCACTACTTTTCAAAACCTTCCTTTAAGCAATTCTTCTACTACTTGAGCCAACCTTCAAAATCAAACACACATAACAATAATAATAATAATAATAAACATATAATGTGTAGCTTAATTTACAAGACACCATCCCTAGTTATTTTATTTACATAGAAGAAGAAAAAACTACATGATAGATTTTAAGAGGATTTTGCCACATTTGCCATGTTGTTCAACCATTGTAGTATCCCAAAATGCCTCAATCATAGACCATCATAGAAACCACCACAAGTTATGCGAGCTCTGCTCAGATGAACACCATTCATGGCTGACAATGCTGCTTCATTCAATTTTGTTGCATGCTGAACCATTTGCTTAATCCTCTGCAGTCACAATGAAGAGTCATTTCAATACTTCAATATTCAAAAATATGTCTAAGAGACTTTTCAAGAAGAGTAAAATTGCATAATTTTGCAAAAGTAAACAAAGACACAGTCTTCCCCCTACCCCACTTTTTTTAATGACACTATTTCATCAAAAAAATGTTAGAAATGGCTCTTCCATCACAGTCCTATACTAAAATATGCATAAGAAATATACCTATTTATTTTAATTTGTAAGTCATATTTAAACCAAAAAAAAAAAGAAAGACATTTGCTGACCTTGTCATCAGTGTAGATCTGGAACCGAATGTTCTGATCTTGGTGGAACTTGTTCCTTTGGTGGCTTCCAAAGAACAGGACACAGATCGTGGCAGCAGCAACCCCAAATGAACAGATAGCTCCAACACCATTGAAGCTCCACTTCCAAAAGTTAAAACCATCACCAGAGTCCTCCACTTCTTTGCCAGAGTCCATATTACTCATATCTCTGTCAATCTTCATTCTGGGAGAGACCATGATCTCGTGTGCCTCACTACCTATCTCCTCAAATTTGAAAGCACCTATGTCAGATGAAAGGAACAATCCTCTACCAACAGACTTTGGGGACTCAATTTCCCTGATCTTGGAGATAAGCTGTGGCACAGTGTCTTGATTAGCTTCCAAAACCACTCCTTTGATTTTCTCTGTGGTAATAGGTGATGATGGTACAAGAGTGGCCTCAACTTGATCCTTGGTGGTTTCTTCCACCAACCCTTCATCTGGGACCTTCCCAGTTCTTGATTCCAATTGAATTGGAATATGGAGAAGCTCTTTGGGAACCCTCGGATGAAAATTCCTTGATGCCTCAGAGGTTTTCTTGACTTTTGGCGAGGTGCAGAAGTAATAGTCATCCACATCAAAATTACTTTTTGAATCCATGTTTCTTTTCCCCAAAAACATGTGCTTCTCACCACAATCTTCATTGACATCAACGACACTATCATCAGAAAGGACTACCCAGTCATTAGTGTCCATCTTCACACCAGATCAAGGATATTCAAAAGGAAAGTTGGATTATATAGGAAAAAAGAAGGGAAAACAAAATGGGATTTTGAGAATTGGGTGTTGATTTTGCTGAATCAAAGGAGGTGGCTTTTGTGGAGTTTTGCGTGGAATTTCATCACTAGAAGCACACAAGAGTAAGCGCCACAATTTGGGTGTCTTGTTGCTCTTGAAATATAAAGGGTGAGCTCACATGCCATTTACACATGAATTGAGTGTGTGTTTATCCATCTTGAAAATGACAATTTGGGGAATGATGCAGTGGCTCCCACCAAGCAGATTAGCCACTAAGCTAGGAATTAGGATTCTTCTCCTTGTTTGTTTCTATTGGGAAATTGGATTATTAAATGGTTAATTATGGCTCATAAGCTGTTAACTTTTAGATAAAGGAAAATTCTGAACGGTAAGTGCACAAAATAATGAGTAATGACCAAGTCTTGTCAGCAAAAAAGATAAGAGGGTATTATTTTGTTACAGATACTACTAAGAAAACCTACAAAAGATTATTCTTTTTAATTTTCTTATAATTAATGGTTTGGTATTGTGGTTTTTGTAACAAGAGGGTGGTTTTCTTCTCTCCTTCTTTCACTCCTAAAGAAAAGAAAGATTCCTTGGTTACCTTCAATCACGTTGAGGGGAATGGTGGGTTGCTTGTTGGAGTGAAATGATAATGATGGCACGAAAGATTCTGGAAGTGCAAGAGAATAGAAGAGACAATCTTCCAAGGACAGGTGCCCACAGACTCTTGGTATCATTCAGTATCTCATTTATGGTTTTCACTCTAAAAAAATAAAAAAGAAAATAGTATCACCTAACAATATTGAGGATAGATTGGCTACAAGATTCTACAATTTGTCTCTTAGTGGTATGTTTGAGAAAATATTGGAACCAATAAAGGATATCAACATGATATGAAATCTATGTCAACATTTTCTAAAATGCATTTTAATTGAAATTATGATGTTGGTGTTTAACTGAAAGAAATAAAATATTACTATTCTCCTATAAATTTCATTTTGAATACACATTAATAAAAAATATCTTGATAATTCAACACATTACTTTAACAACATTCACCTATTTATATTATTAGTAGTTATACACATAAAAGTGAGTAGATTTATAAAATATTTAATAAAGTTCCAAACATGAATAAATTCAAATTTTAGTTCTGCAATAAACACACATAAGCTGAAAAGACCAGCTAGGTGGCACATGTCAATGTCAGTTTATTTCTTACCACGTTGGATGTTAGCTATTATGTACTTTGATTAGCAATGGTTTTGTAAGTGCGTGTTTGTTAAGATTGACTATGCAGAGTGTGACACTGCATTGGTGTATTCTGTCTTCGTGCAAGCTACGTATTTTTATTACCTTCTCACAAACTATGACTTCAAATTTGGAATTCAAATCATTTGGTTCACTTCTTTGTAAGCATTTGCCAGCTGTCCAACAATCAATAAATGTGTTACCCATGTTAAAAGGGACAATGAAAATTTTAAAAGAACCTTGTGAGTGTCATTTCTTGTAAGAAGATGATTAAGATAGTGTTATTTAAGAGGTTGCAAATAGTTACTTTTATGAAAGATACTTTTGTTTCAATTGCATGACATTAATATGTACAACTAAAGTTATACATTCAACTTAAACTTATCAATTTTACTTATGGAAATACTCTGTCAAGTTGTAAAAAAAGTAATGTTCTCATCTAGTTCTGAATTTCTAAAATAATAATTCTACTTAGGTCATATTTGAGTATTAGATGAAGTTTTACCAGCAAAATATTTTCCCATAATCAAATCTAAAAGAAACTAAAAATATGAGAAAGATTAAATTTAAGAAGAGATGGTGATACTATTTTTTTTTAAAAACATGTAAGTACATGCCTTTGAGCCCCATAAATCAAGTTAAATAACTTGAAATTAAATCGCTACTCAATTGCACTTTTTCATACTCATTTTTTTTATGTTAGACTATGGAACTTTACATCTCAGTTGGCTGATATTTCAAGTAACAACAATCATTTACAATCAGATGAAAAAATATTATTAAAAAAAGCAAATACAAAAAAATGGAAAGACTAAACCAAAACTCATATGTTAACAAAAACGATACATAGGTAAATTATACCTATTGGTATGACCGTCATGTAAAATTTGTCTATCATATTGCCAAGGCCTTCCCAATAGAATATGTGTTGCTTCCATTGGCACAACATCACATAAAATCTCATCTTTATACTTTCCTATAGCAAAAGTTATGAGGACATGTTTATTAACCATGATTTCACCCTTTTCACTAAGCCATTGTAGGTTATAAGGCTTTGTATGAGAGATAGTGGATAATTCAAGCTTCTCCGCTACTCTTGTACTTGCCACATTAGCACAACTACCCCCCATCTATTATTAAGGAACATAACTTGTTGTTGATAAGACAGTGGGTGTGGAAAATATTTTCTCTTGGGGTTTCATCCAAAGGTTTTGGAATTGTTCCCAACATTCGTCTTACCACCAATAAGTCACATTCACAAGGTATCTCACATTCATTTTCACTAGGGATTTTTGAAGGGGAAGGGGAGTTAGACCTAGAAGATTGATCACTGTGGTCACTTACAACTAGCCCCCCCTTAACCATCATGGTCCTTTTGTTTGGACAATTGGCAGCTATGTGCCCAAAACCTAAACATTTAAAACATTTGGTACTTGAGATTTTGGATGGCGATTTAGTCCTAGAAGGAGAAGGATTTTTAGAAGATTGTGGGGTGGATTCTTTAGAGGAGTTGAAAGGATTATCTTGTTTTGAAACTTTATTTTTACCCTTCCGAGATGAGTCATAGATGTTAGAATCTATCACCCTTAAACAAGAGAGGGGGGGGGGGGGGGGGGAATTGTTTGAAAGAGATTTTCGATTACTTTTGAAGGTTTAATGAAACTCAGTGAAGAAATCCATAAAAGGAACCAAGTTAGCTAAGAACACAATCTGTTTTAAAGTGAATCACAAAAAAACAACCGGTTGTTTCTTTGATTCAATCGGTTGTTTATACCAGTAAAATTTAAAACAACTTAAAAATATAATCTAAAAGAGATCAGAGCAAGAGAAATGCACACAAGCAGTTTATACTGTTAGAATAGATGACTTTAAACTAGAGGGGGGTGAATTGTTTAAATAGGATTTTCGTAAACTTTTAAAACAAGAATGAAATTATCTCAAGAAACAATTGATTCAGAAATTCAGTTCGCCAAAACAGCAAGCAAAAGCTGCAGTACCAAAAAAACAATCATTTGTTTCGCAGAAACAATCGGTTGTTTATACCAACAAACAACAAAATAAAACTGAATTTAAAGAGTTAGAGATAGAGATTGTACACAATTGTTTATACTGGTTCACTCCAAACCCAGAGCTACATCCAGTCTTCTCATAAACCCTGAGGAAATCCACTAAGCAATCACACCTTGATCACTTACACAACAACCAAGAGAATGACCTTGAACAC
>Ga0123342_1009787_pt1 | contig 11278 bp, 8 predicted proteins | sample Turbeawhitnodule_FD_89960 | JGI IMG/M metagenome (GOLD analysis project Ga0123342, IMG submission 89960) | Root nodule microbial communities of legume samples collected from Mexico - Turtle bean Mexico white nodule | ecosystem: Host-associated > Plants > Roots > Nodule | place: Mexico: Nepantla... | reverse complement strand
TTGTATAACTTCAGCAACCTCCGACTACACACATATGGAGAACGCCGCTTCTTCGATCGGCGATCATGTTGACAGAATGCCGCTTCATCAACCGGCGATCATGTTGACCTTTGCATACCTTCGACGACCACCGACTACGCACGCATGGAGATCGTCGTTTCATCATCGACGACCACCGACTACGCACGCATGGAGATCGCCGTTTCATCGACCGGCGGTCATGTTGACCTTTGCATACCTTCGACGACCACCGACTACGCCCGCATGGAGATCGCCGTTTCATCGACCGGCAATCATGTTAACCTTGTATAACTTCGGCGAACATGGCGGAATTTGCCTCATACAAACCTTGCTGGATTTGAATCTGCACACATCAGTGAATACCTATAGCATATCGTGGCCCCTTCTTGCAACGTTTCCCCCTTCTTGCACATGTGTCTCCTTAAGAGAACTCTTTCTATCCCTTCCTTCGTACCTTTGCTGCCAGGACATTCCAATACCATTGCTCAGGACCTCCACATGCTGCTCTCGCTACACTTTGTAATCAACCTAACTCCGTCATGAACTACACACCCATTTGCTGCTCTGCCGCACCATGACACACTTCCTGATGGGGATTAATCGCACATATCATTAGCTACGCTTCTTGTCCTTCACAAAACCAAACCTACTTTGCTGTTGATGGGACACTGTTATGGGCACCAACTACCCTCCCATGTACCCCTGTTCGGCCTAGCCCAGCTTGCACACCATGTGCTCGACTAAAAGCCCTTAGCAAAACCAGCATCATAGTGTCCTAAAGAAGGCTTTAGTTTCACTTGTTAACTCATAACTAAATCTCCATCATTTCGAAGCCAAAATGGTTTATAAGATGGAAAAAGGGCATCTATGTTGTGTTTCAACATTTTAATAAACAAATTGATATAGTTACAACTATCCATAATAGAAAATCTTCTAAAAATTTGATAAGTCGCTTGAAAAACATTCTGTCTGTGGAAAGTGTCAAGTTTATTAACATTTCTCAATAACATAATTTTATCAAAGAATGTAAACAATATGTAAATGACCAGGAGTAGACTCTTCTTCTTTCTACTTTTTATCAATCAACCCTTCAGAAAATTTTTCTACCCTTTCTTTCTTTTTTTCCTTTTCTCTTCCTAGTTTATCCCTCGCTAACTCTTTCAATTTTGTTTTCTCTAATTTCTCCTTACCCCTCTTTGATTTGTGTATGAGTGAGAGGAAAAAGGATGAAGTTTTTCCCTAAATATCAAAAAATGATTTTATTAGATTGATCATCACAACTCGTTTTATGATAAGATTTCCATGGACGACCAAGTATAATATGTCCAGTATCCATTAGAATAATATCACACAAAATGATTTCTTTATAATATCCAAGGGTTATTAGAATATTTTCTTCACTACTTATAACAATACATCAATCCTCATTGCTCCATTGTAACTTATAAGGTTTGGGATGAGGTGTGATAGGAAGATTTAACTTGAGGACTATTCTTTCACTGCAACAGTTAGAACATGATCCACTATGCCTTGTCAAAAACACTGCATCTTGTGTAGAATATATTCTCCTATTGTGACTCTTCTAGATTTCTAGAATGGTTACCAAGTAGTCTTCTGACCATTAAACATTTTTCTTGAGAAAAAAAAATATCTATGAAAGTAAGAGTAAAAGAAATAATTTTTAAAGTTTTTTTCCAAATATGCAGATATAAGAGGATCAACAAAAGAGTTTTTCTTTCTAGACTTTTCCTTATTATGTAGCATGTTATGACCACCCATTGTTGAATTAAAAACAGAAAGTGTTTTCACAAAGATTTAAGAATTCAACTTGAGTGATAAAAATATTTCGAAAAAAAAAATATTTTTGTGAAGTAAATCAAGGAATCAAGTATGAGCTTTCTCCAAGTTTACTCCCAGAATAGTGAGGTGAATCATAATGAACTACTTAAGTACCAAGACTTTTTGAGCTAGAGCTTACCTAGATACTTCTCAACACAAGTTCCCTCAAAGAACTTCAAAACAATTTGTTTAACGAAACTGAGTGTGTGAATTCACAAATGAAACTAAAGATCAAAGGAAAATATACTAAAGGAAATAAAAGATAACAACCTATGTATCACAGAGACTTAAAAAAAGAAAACAAAGGAAGGAAAATAAAAGCAGACATTAAAGAAATAAAATATAATGCTAGTGAATAGTAAACTAGTTGGATTCTAAGGTGCAAGTGCAGTTGACACTAAGATCCCACTGACACACTTACACCACTAATGCACGTGAAACTATTAAAATGTGTATTGGGATTTCCTTTGGAGCAAATTCCTAGTCAACCCAAAAGTAAAAATTACACAAAGGTTTTGTGATACAATAATTTAAAAAAAAAAGAGGAAAATGGAACCAATATTGATTAACTCCTTGAAGCTTTGTGATGTTGAATCTCAATATTTTTAAAATGAAATCTCTTGTCTCCTTCTCTCCCTTTTATAATTTCTCTTGATCAATATTTATGTTTATGGTATTAGAAATTAAAATGTTGTTCAAATCATTGTAATTGCAATTGTTTGTAATGTTCTAAAGAAACAAATGGGTAGAACGAAGAGTACAGTTGGGCAGACTTCTAAGGGAAAAGGCAAAAGGGCTAGGCATGAGGCCAACTCTCTAGAGTCTCCATCAAGACGCTTTAGAGATGAAGAGAAACAAAGGACATATGAAAATATAAGGAACTGGTTTTTTATTCCATAAAGGATAGTGCAACTCTTACCAAAAGAGTTTGATACTATTTTGGTTGGGTTGTTACAGGGAAATTGGATACGGCTTGCAGAGCCCTTACCCAAATATGATCCTGAGGTGGTTTGTGAATTTTATGTCAATTCCTGGACTGGGGGGCAAGGAGCTCAGGAGATGCGATCCAAAGTTAGAGGAAAATGGGTTCATTTTGATAGGGACTCCATTAGTGAATTTTTGGGAAACCCACTACAGTTGCAAGAAGGTGATAAGTGCACCTACCAAAACTTGAAAGCCAAAACCTTTGGGTTTAATGATCAAAAGGTGGCCCGAAAGATTTGCATTGCAAATTGTTCTTATCAAGTGGGCCCTACTGAGAATCCTCTAAGGATATTGAGGAAAGATATGAAGACCATCTCTCAAGTATGGATGATATTTATGTTAAGCAACATGGTTCCTATTGGTCATGTCTTTTATCTAAATATGCCCAAATGCCACCTTTTATATTCCCTCCTTAAAGAAAACTACACTGTAGATGTGGAGAAGATTATCTGTGATGAAATCTATAAATTCATCACACTGAAGGTGAATAATCAGGAATCAAAAGGTTCCTTAGGTTTCCCTGTTTTGATCACGACTTTGTGCCAAGCTCAGGGAATATAGGTTTATCCCACAGGAAAGATCAAACCTCTAATAGATAGGAGGTTTATTGAGAAAAATTGCATCAATGCATATGAGCATCCTCATGCTGCGGGTAACTCTCCACATCATCATTCACCATCACCCCTGTAGCAATCTTCAATTTCTTCAAACTGCAAAATCATCATCTTCTATAAGAGATAATTTGATTTTAGCTCATTTGGAGCATCTATAGCTGCAACAAAGTTCAAATCATAGAGGTATGGTGCATCTCCATCATGGGCTATATAGTAGCATTCGTTAGGAACAACCAAACCCATGGATGATTTGGATCAAATAAGGTCATATGTTGCATGGTGTGGGGACAAGTATTCTTTTCCTAGAGGGGAAGGTCCAACTGAGGAAAGAGGAGTAAGGCCATCTAGAACTATAGATGATGAATTTGACAAAGAGTTGGAAGAGCTTCTTAAAGGAGACCGATCAAAGCTGAATAAGAAATTGTTTGGTCATTTTTTTTAGTTTTATATTTATTTTTATTTTTCTAGTTCTTTTACTTTTCTTATTTTGCTAGTTTTTCTAGTTTTTTTTTTTTTAATTTCTAGGTGTTTAGTCGTTGTAGTAGTCTAATTTTATTTTTGATGTATTTGGTTTTATTGTTTATATTGATGTATTTGGTAGTTGCATTTTAAGGAACGAAATAATATTTCTTGACTTGTGGGGAACTAAAAATTAGACCTTGTGTTCAAAAATTAGAACAATATAAATGATATGAACAAAGGCTGAAAAATAAATTTGTGTCAAATCCATATCTAAAATTTGTTGAGATTTTGTGTATGAAGATTAAACAGGATGATTAGTTGGAATAGTGAATGACAAGCAAATAGGAATTAGATTAATTAAACCAAGTGAGTGTGTGAACCTTAAACAGTTTGAGAGTTTCACTGATGAATTGATAGTTATGGTCACCTGTTTTTTTTTTATTTGTGTTGCATCATAATAGAACATGAATTTGATTGAGGTATTTGAATAGAGAACTCAAATCCAAATAGCTAACCTTTGTTCAAATTGAAGACATTTTATTGTGATAACCCTTTGAGCTAAGAATTAGTATTGCATCATGAACCTTAATTGATATATTTTTTCATACCTATTGGCATGTTTAGGGAAGGAGAACATAGATACAATCTATAAATAGATGCAAAGGGAAATTGTTGGTTTTGGTTGTTTTTTTTTGTAAATTAAAGTATTAATAATTCATTTTGTTAGGAATAGGAATAGTCTCTTTCTGTTATTTATTTATTTGATAAAAATAATTGATGAGGAATCAGGGATAAGAAACGAAAACGGGGAAAGTGTTAAGAGAAATTATTGATTGGACAACACAAATGTAATTGTATTTAGATTGTAAGTATGTTCTTCTTCTTTTAAGTATACAGTTTGTTATCTGAAAAACCAATTTTTTTTTAAACTCGACCTCATTACCCTACAAAAGACCTTGGGATTCATGTTTTTGATGTGATTGTGAAATGAGAAAAATGAAAGGTAACTGTGAATTGTTAGATAAGCGGAAATTGAGAGAAAACACTTGCGAGAATATGAGAAGAAATTCCTTAATAAAATTTTCATTTCATTGTTACAAATGTTTATCCTAGAAAACTAATTACATTTATATCTTGCTACATTTGGAATAAGAAGCACCATAATTTTTTAATTTTATTTGTTGTTCAGTGAATGAAGTTGTTTTGAGAATTGAACCAGAGTCTGATTTGTCTGAATTTATTTACTTTGCTTGAGGATAAGCATGATTCTAGGGTAAGAGGATTTGATAAGTGAATTATTTAGTGAAATGTCATGCAAAAAGCTAGACATTGATGGATTATAATTGTGATTAAGCTATGATTCAACCCTAATTTGAGAAGTTATAATTCAATACTATATTTTGGAGTTATGTGATTAATGGAACTATTTAATCCCAAGTTTGTGTTATTTTCAAGAATTTAAGGAAGATGGAACAAAGGGTTAGATGATGAATAGAGAAGAGTTACAAAAATCAATGTGAATGACTCTTTTTATTGCATCAATATCAAGTAAGTAAGAATGTTTTATGCTTTTATTTACTAAAATACAGATGAGTGAGAAAGATTAATTTTAATCCCAATTCTATCAATCAAATTCTTATAATCATTTATTCTGCTTTTTACTTAAATTACAAGCACATTTTATTCCAACAATGTTCATATATCTTGAATCAATTCATTTCACATACTTCAACATTTAGTGAGTTTTACACATTAAAATTTAAAGAGAATTGTTTCTTGTGGGTTCGATATTCGTCTTTTAAGACAAATTATTGCTTTTGACTCGGTACACTTGCCGAAATCTGTCAACATCCATCAACCCGCAACATATAAAAAATTACAAAGAGCTACATGGATTCAACATAGGACTTGAAGCCTAAAAAGGAGTTTGAAGCCAAAAGGTTTCTTCAGAATGAAGAAATTCAATCCATTGAGCTAATTGGCATGAACTAAGCGAAAGTTAAATTTGCTTAATTTACTCACTAAAATCTATATATAGAGAGGTCATCACACCTCATTCGGGGGCTCAGAGCAAAAGGCTCAACGAAATCTAACACATATATACCAGGTTATAAGACCTGAGCCTAGAGGTTGAAATAGAGACGAATATTAAGGTGGAAGATTTGAACCTGAGCTTGCCAACAACATTCAAAGAACCATGTTTGTTGTTCGTAGCTTCTTATTCTTATGCTACTCTATAAGATTTATCATGAGTTGCTAAATTTATCTGTTAGGATTGAAAAACAATGTGATATTTCTTGAGTTATTGTTATTTATTAATGCATGCTTTTATTTGAAATTTAAGTTCCAATGATTTGATAGTATACTTATTGTTTAATGGTGAGGAACAACCATTGATGCCTATGGAGCATGAATGAGGCTAAAATGTGATTTCTTATATCTTAACCCTATCAAATCAACCATATATGTCAATTGTCAAGGATGGAGTTGAGTATTTGGCTTGAATTGTTTCATCTTATTGCAAAAGTAAGATATTATTATGCAAGGAATTGATTATAATAGTTTATGGTTCTAGATAACCTCGATAGAAGTAATGGACTTGGTTTGGCTATAAGGAATAGTAAACTTGGATAAACATAGCATTTAAAAGTAACATTAACAAATCACAAAGTTATTTCAATCACAACACCTGTTTTGTATTGTTATCCTTCCACTTTATTATTTTGTCAAAGTTTCAACCTCACTAAATATTGCATTGGGATTATTATAGTTATTTACAAAAATATATTCAACCAACTTTTATAAATTTCTCACTTCACTTTGAAGGATATTGCTACTTTGGTAAAGTTTAATTTCCTTTGGATATGACAACCCTCAATTGTATTACATTTTACTCGGTCTACTTGTCGAGAAAAGAATTTTAAATCCGCCCCCATTTGTACACCAACTTTTTTACAATAACATTATTCATTATATGTCCCCTTTTCATGCAATATAAACAAAAGGCATAAGATGTATATGACATTTTTCTGAAATTTTTTCTTTCTCTTATTGGTTCCAAATGTATCATTCCCATCTCTTTGAGAATTAAAGAGAGCATCAAAATTATAATTTCCAAATTTTAATCTTGTTGTTTCACCTTTAGGATTTTTCCTGATGGACTTACTTAGTTGTTGACCTATGCTCTTATTCTTGTTTCTCAAGAACTTTGACAACTTCCTGGCCATCAAATTTAAATTTTCACTATCTGAATCATTATCTAGTTTCTTGGAGTTCACTTTTAAGGCAATTCTTTTCTTCTTACTACATTCCTCCTCTTCCTCTTTAAGCCTTCCCAACTCCAGCTCATGTTCTTTAAGCTTTCCAAAGAGTGTTTTCATATGCATGGTTGTTAAGTCTCTTGATTCATGATGACTCTTGGCTACCATAACCTGTTAAAACTTTTCAAGATTTTTGTATTAATTTCTTAACTGCCAAATTTCTTACCCAGAGCGACCAAATGATTGACCAAAAGCGTGAATCTTTTATGCACATCATATATGCTTTAATATAGTTGCATCCTAAACTTCTCTTATTCTTGGTTCAAGGTAATTTTTCCTTGCTATTTTAACCTCTTTCTCTCCCTCATGGGTAACCTCCAAGACTTCCCATATTTCTTTAGCAATTTTATAGATTGAGATCTTATATAACTCATTCAACTTAAGTGCATATGTGATGATGTTCCTGGCCTTGACATCATACTTTTTTCTTTCTTCATCAGTTATCCACAAAACAAATTTTTCTTCATATATATACTATTAATTACATGCATATAGGAAAAAATGTATCATTTACTACAACATCTCAAATTCCTTTATCAACTGATTCCAAGAATATTTGCATTATAAGATTCCAAAATAGGATAATTTTCACCATAAAATAATGGAGGCATGTTTGTGGCACACTAAAAGAAAAACATGAAATAGAAACAAAAAAAAAAATTAGTTGTTATAGTAACTAAGTTAGAGACCATTTTAAAAACTAAAAACAAATGGTTTCTAAATTAGTTTCTATTATTGTTAAATGGTTTCTAAATTGGTATCTAATTAGCAACCAGGGTTTTAATTACCAATTATTTAGTTTCTAAATTTTGTAGCAAAAACCTTGGTTGTTAATTAGATACCAATTTAGAAACCATTTAACAATAATAGAAACTAATTTAGAAACCAAATTTTTTTTAATCTCTTAAATAGTCTCTAATTTAGTCACTATAGCAACTAATTATTTTTTGTCACTAAAAATTAGTTTCTATTTATTTTCTTGTAGTGGTAGCATCTTCCACAAGCTTTGATTTTGTAAAGCCATTCAAGAAAATTGCATGATCTTTGTTTTGAATACCTCTCAAAAACCATCTTTGATACCAATTGTTAGTAAAAGGGAATGACTATTAAATCAAGAGGTGTGTAAATCGTTTTAAAAAAAAATGAAAATTTCACATTTTTTAAGTTATTTTCAAAATCCTTTTGAGACTTGCAAATAAAATGCAATTATTATGGAAACAAGATTGATTCAAAAATAGGTTGCAACAACAACTAAAACAAGATAAGTAAGAGGATCTTGCACAAAGAATTTTATACTGGTTTAAATTAACAAGATCCTACATTCAGTCTCAACAATTCAACCTTAGAATTGTTGGTTCCATTAACCTTCACAAAGTTATACAAAGAATCAACCCCTAAACAATTCCAAAAGGATGTAACAACAAATAGGACACCATGAGGATATCAACCCTATCAACTCTTACAATGCAAGAGGATATATAGCTTATAAACTTTTGATTACTAAGAACAAAACTCCTAGATCAGTTATGTAACAACACAAAGAAAATACAAAAAAGATGTTATCATGGTCTACACAATAGAAGCACACAAAGATCTGCAATTGCACAACCTTGTTTTGTAAATCTTGAGAGCTCAAATTGAATATTGAAAAATGCTTAGAAAACTCATAATATAAAGCTTTTGATTGTGATTATATTTTAAAACATTGAGTCAAGTTCTCTATTTATAGATTTACGAAATCTCATTAAAATTTAATGTCACTTTTAATTGATTATATTAACTTTTAATCGATTATTCATTTAAAGTTAATTAAATTTCAGTTTTAATCAGTTAAAACATGTGTTAATCGATTAAATAACTATGATATGTTTTTTCAACTCTTTGCTTTAATTGATTATCATATTTTGAACCTTCTAAAAAAAATAGCTTAATCATTTAAACAAGAATGTAATCGATTATATTGTTCTTAAAACCTTTTGAAAAAAAAAAATCTCTTTTTAAAATACATTTTAACTCATTTAAGGTTTCATGTGAATCTTATGATTACCTTTTGTGTGAAACACTCAAATTACATTTACAATGAAAGCCAAAAAAAACTTCTAAGGCATCTACAATATCTTCATCTTCATTCTTTTTCATCACTATATCTTCACTTAAGGTTTGAGACTCTTCAAATCCAAAAAATTGGTCACCAAAGGATGGATGGCATTTCAGTTGATCAACAAATGCATCACAGTTACTGTGTTGAGAGTTCCTCACATATGGACAATTGTCTTAATGAGCTTCATGATCAATTTGTTGAAATGCAACTTGATTATGGATATGAATATGGCAAAGATCAGCAAGATTATTAGCCTCATGTTTCTTGTGCTTTTTAGTTGTTCTGTTTAGGATTTCAATTTTTGTTTTTCTGTTGGATTTTCTAGAGTGCATTTTTCTTGAGATACTTGTGTCTTCTCCAATATATTTTGATGTAAACTTTAGTTATCCCTTTCAAGGTCTACTATTTTTTTAGATGCATATTATTATTTAAACCTTCTCAAATTTCATAATTTGTTTTATACACTCTACTCGATTCTGGAATAAATATATCATAAACATAGAAATAAGTCAGATGGACAGAACATTCACACATTAAATTCATTTAAAATAAATATTTTTACACACACTCCTTCAAGCACACAATTCGAAACATCACAATTCCCAAAGATGTAATAGGAAAACCTTAGTATAGCAGCTGCGACTGAAACTGATAGTTTCAGTGTTGAATTAATTATTGAGAGAAGATGCAGTGAATATAGTATTGATGGTGTAGTGTTTCAGTCTCAGTTTTTACAGAAAAAATGGCAGTAACAAGCTAAAACCCAACAAGCTCCTCCCTGTGCCCCCTCCTGCTCTCTGCACTGATTGTTGCATATGCTAGAGATTATACAAGGCCCTCCCCATGTTCCACTAGGCCTCGAACATATTGCTGCACCAATACTAACCTCTGCAAGTACAAAGCAATCAAAATAAATATAACTAGATAATCACTGGTTCAGGAGAGTTAAAGGTAAATTAAGTATTATTGTTAGTATAATACATAATTCATCTAGAATATAATAAAATATGAAATGAAATGTATATGAATGGGATAAAAATTGTTAGAAAAAACTTTGGCATATAAACACTTATAAGAAAAGTGTATTTTAAGTCTAACAAACTCACTTATATACTATGACATATCATTATCTCTAGTCGATGTGTGATCTCCAACACACCCCTAAAACCGAGACTGCCTGCATGAGACTATATTTATGGGTGATCCGATAGGGACTCAATAGCAAGTGATTTAATAAGTCAACAAACTCTCGTTAGGATAGACTCTAAATGACTTTTAATACCGTATTAAAAATGGACTTTAAGTCTAACTCAACTTTACAAAATCAGCTCATAAATTGAGACTTGTATATATTTATATAATATGAAAATGTCTTTATCTCTAGTCAATTTGAGATCTCTATCCAGAGATAAGAAGTGCATTTGGAAACTCTAACTTCCAAATAAGTTTGAACCATATAGACGGAGAAAAGAAAAACACTATTAAAAAAGAAACTTTCATTAAATATTGCAGCTATATTTTGCACAAATATTAGGGTAATTTGAAATAATAAGATATGGGTGATAAGTTTGTTGAGCATATAATTGATTTTATAAAAATTATCATATATAATAAATTTAACTTTTAAAATGTAAAATATTATAGTAGATACAACTTTACATTGAGACTAAATTAAACTGGTTTGATTTTGTGTTGACGAGTGTAATTAAGAGAGAAGTATCTAACCTGGAGCAGAAAAGAGAAGAGCAACCCAAAAGAAGGCAAGGAAAGTGAATCGACGAATGCAAAAAGCCATAGCAATTAACTTGCTGCTGTAAACTATAGGTTTCTCTTAAAGACAGAGAAGATAGCTTTCTCTTAAATAGAGAGAAGATATATATATATATATATATATATATATATATATATATATATATATATATATATATATATATATA
>Ga0123342_1009785_pt1 | contig 11278 bp, 6 predicted proteins | sample Turbeawhitnodule_FD_89960 | JGI IMG/M metagenome (GOLD analysis project Ga0123342, IMG submission 89960) | Root nodule microbial communities of legume samples collected from Mexico - Turtle bean Mexico white nodule | ecosystem: Host-associated > Plants > Roots > Nodule | place: Mexico: Nepantla... | reverse complement strand
TAGGCTCGGACGACTCAACATCGGCCCAGGCCCGGACATCTCAACATCGATCCAGGCCTGGACGACTTCACATCGACCCAGGCCCGAACGACTCGACAACGACCCGGGCTCGGATGGATAAACATCGGTCGGGGCCCGAACATCTCGACATCGGTCCAGACCTGAACGACTTGACAACGGCCGAGGCCCGGACGACTCAACATCGGCCTGGGCCCGGACATCTCGACATCGATCCAGGCCTGGACGAATTGACATCGACACAGGCCCGAACGGCTAGACAACAGCCCGGGCCCGAATGGCTCAACATCAGTCGGGACCCGGACATCTTGACATCGGTCCAGACCTGGACGGCTTGACATCGGTCGGGGCCCGGACGACTTGACATCAGCTCGGGCTTGGACAGCTTGAAATCGGCCCAGGCCTAGATGACTCGACATCGGCTCTGGATCACTTGGCTCGACATCGGCTCTGGATCGCTCGACTCAACATCGACCCGGGCTCATTTGGCTCAATATCGGCCTTGGCTTGCTCAACTCAATATCGGTCCGGGCTCGGACGACTCGACATCGGCTCGGGACCGCTCCGGGGCCTAGTTGGCTCAACATCGGCCCTGACCCGCTCGACTCAATGTCAACCAAGCCACTAAGCTCGACACCGACTTGGGCCCAAACTGCACGACATTGGCCTGGGTCCAAACGACTCGGCATTGGTCTGGACCCGGACGACTCAACATTGGACCGAGCCCGGACAACTCAATATCGGCTTCGACCCATGCCCGGACGACTCGATATCGGCCAAAGCCTAAACGACTCGACATCGGCTTAGGCCCGTTCGGCTTGACATCGGGCTGGGCCTGGTCAGCTTGATTTTATTTATTTATTTATTTTTATCAGCAAAGAATGAAATTAAATAAAAAAGAGGGGATACTTTCAACCCGTATACAATTATCAGGAAAGAGGCCTACCAAAATCTAAACCGGACCCCTCTTCCCTTCTAACAAACTTCCAACTGGGGGCCATAAACAAAATGCATCGAGATGAGGTACCAGAACCTAGAGGCCAAAACCAGCTAATCCTAACATTCAACTAGCACAACACAAACCATGCGTCCAACAAAGACACTGCACCATACACCTATTTGTTGTAATTCTATACCTTCATATATTTTCCAACCATAGCGAGCCTAAACCAGATTGGTAGCAACACCTCATTGGCTGCATCAAACATCCAAACATTCTATGATTGATGCAAGCCTTGATTTGGCTTTGGATATCAACTGCTGTGATTTGGCCAAGGACTGCCAAATCCACCAGCCGAACCACTGATAGCGTCCCACATCTCTTCCCTTAGGTTACGTTTTCCTGCATAACTCTTTGATGGGCCACCTTTAAAATCCATCTACGTGTTGTCAACAACAATGTGGATCCCCTCAACCAATTTTTTCAAACCAGCATATTAAAAAGCTAAAATAAATCTGCTATAGTAAATCTGCAATAGGACTCCCCTTCACAGCACCGATTAGTGCCTACCAAGCAAACCCGTTACCTTGACACCATACAACGACAACTATGTAAGGCCTTTGTCTTCTTGCACTTAACCTTGACATCTTGACAATGAATATTACACCTACTAATTCCTTCCACACAACAGTCCTTCAATTCCACCAGCATATCAGAAGTCATACCTGCGATGGGACATCCACGTCTTCCAGTAGAGACAGAACCGCAACCCACCATAATGAACCTAAGAGCTCTTGCAAACGGGTTCTTCATCTGTAGACCTACTATGGTATAGCTAAAGCATCCAGCCTGCACATACAGAAGATCTTCACACCAGCCATATCTCACCTACCAATTGGCATTGACACCTCGCCAGCATTGCGTCCTTGTTTAGAGGACTCAAGGCAGACCTCACAGCGCATGAGGCAGCATGGAGTTGGGCTTGGTCCATGCAAACCTTCAACTTCTCAAGGAATAGTTAAGGTACTTTGGGTTATCACGTGATTCCCACTGGACCTCATCTGAAAAGCACACGTAAGACAACTACAACCAAATAACTACACCACATCAATATGTGTTTCACGGCCCGGTCAGCTTGATATCGACCCACAACCGATCGACTCGACATCGGTTCGGACCCGCTCAGCTCGACATCGGCTCGGGCCTACTTGACTCAATATCGATCTTGGCCCGCTCAACTCGACATCGACCCGGGCCTAGACGACTCGACATCGGCCCGAGCCTGCTCGACCCTACATTGGCCCGTGCTTGCTTGGTTCATCAACGATCCGGGATTGCTCGACTCGACATCGGCGCAGGCCCGCTCGGCTGGACATCAGCCCGCCCTGACCCGATTTTTTGGTACCGGCCCGGGCCTGGTCGATTCGATATCGAACTCGAAAGACTTAGCTCGACATTGGTCCAAGCCTGGACGGCTTGACATCGGCCCAGGCCTGAACGGCTCGACATCGGCCAAAGCCTGGACATCAAGACATCAGTCCAGGCCTGAATGGCTGGACATCGTCCCAGGCCCAAACGGCTAAACATCGGCCTGGGCCCGAACGACTCGACATCGGCTCGGGCCCGAACATCTCGACATCGATCCAAGCCTGGACAACTTGACATTGGCCCAGGTCCGAACGGCTCGACTTCGACCCAAGCCCGAATGGCTCGACATCGACCCGAGAAAGGATGGCTCAAAATCGGCCCGAGCCCGAACAAGTCGACATCAGTCCACACCTAGACGGCTTGACATCGGCCGAGGCTTGGACGGCTCAACATCGGCCCGGGACCGCTCCTGGACGGCTCTGGACCGCTTGGCTCGACATCAGCTCAGATTTGATCGGCTCAACATCGGCCCGAGCTCGCTTAGCACAATATCAGCCTTGGCTCGCTCAGCTCAACATCGGTCTGGGCTCGGACGACTCGACATCGGCCCGGGACCGCTCCTGGACCCGGTTGGCTCGATATCGACCCTTGCCCGCTCGACTCAATGTCAGTTAAAGCCCACTTAGCTCGACACCGACCCAGGCCCAGACTGCTCGACATTGGCCCGGGCCCGAAAGACTCGACATTGGCCCGGGTCCGGGCTCGAATGACTCGACATTGGCCTGGACCCAGACAACTCAATATTGGATCGGGTCCGGACGACTCGACATCGGTCAAAGCCCGAACAACTCGACTTCGGCTCAGGCCCGATCGGATTGACATCGGGCTGGGCCTGGTCGGCTTGATATCGGCCCGGGCCCGGTCGGCTCGACATCGGTCCGGGCCCGCTCAGCTCGACATCGGCCTGGACCTACTTGACTCAATATTGGCCTTGGCCCGCTCAACTTAACATCGACCCGGGCCCGGACGACTCAACATCGGCCCGAGCCCGCTCGGCTCTACATTGACCCGTGCTTGCTTGGCTTGACATCGATCCGGGACTGCTCTACTCGACATCAATGCGGGCCCACTCGGCTCGACATCGACCCAACCTTGCTCGACTCGACATCGACCTGGCCCGGTCAACTCGACATTAGCCCTGACCCAGTTTTTTGGTATCGGCCCGGGCCTGGTCGACTAGATATCTGACTCGAAAGACTCAGCTCGACACGGGCCTAGACTGACTCAACTAGACATTGGCCTGGGCCAACTCGGCTCGATATCGACTCCGACCGACTCGGGTCGACTCAATCGGCCACTAAGCTCGACTTGGCCGAGGGTTGACCCGGCTCGACTTTGGCTTGAAACGACTTGGCTCGACTTTGGCCCGGACGACTCGTCTCGATGTGGACTTGGGCTGACTTTGCTCAACTTAGATTAGACCAAGTCAAAATCCAACCCAAAATACAATTTGGATAATCTAAAAATATATCTAATGTATATATAATCAATATCTAATTAAATGGATTAGATTTAAAATCCAAAAATATGGATTTGGATATGAAATAAATCTATTTAAATGGATTAAAACTAATATAAATTTGGATAATTATGAAAATAGAATTCACTTCATAATTGATTTCGCAACTCTAAATGGAATAGAATACACTTCATAGACTAAAGTACAATAATAAATATTAAAAACTAATAATTTTGATTATAATTAATTTTGTTAAACATATATTTACTTCTATTATAATTTTTTTACTGATAAACATTTTTAAGTGAATTTAATCTTCTAAAATACACCTTCCTTTAGGGACTCGCTCACCTCAATCTTACGTATACCGGAATATTATTGTAAAAGTTAGTAAACTACTTACTGTACTTAATCATTCGTGATGGGATGATATTGTAAAACTAACGTTAATATTATATGTTATTGATAAAGTAACTGTAAAGATTGAAATTGGTGAAACCGCAAAAAGATTTATAAATTATTGAGATTATTACACGAAACAAAATTAAAACTATAATGTCTAATTATTATTTTATTGCACAACTAGGAGAATCAAACACTTGAAGACTAGAGATACATCACTTGTTTTGTAATGTACCATCGGCAAACTAACATAACAAAAATCAAAGGAATGACAGAAATACCATAAACATGAAATGCTCTGTACCTCTATAGCATCAGATATCCCCGGTAAAGCTGATAAATCACCACCAATAACTTTCAGAGTGAAATCAAGATCTTTCTGTTGCCAGAACAAAGAAAAATAGAAAGGAATTTTAGAAATGGGTTGATTTAATAGATTACGCATATTTGAATAAGCCACAGTCACATCACAGAAATGACATAAGAAAGCTATATATCCCAAGTGAATTTGCATCCAGTTACTTGATCAAAGAGAGGATATTCTATTATATAATCTCGTGTCAATTATCCTTCCTTCAAATTGGTGAAATATTTCTTGGACCAGATAAATTTTGAAATAACCTTTTTTTTAATCTTCCCGGTAAAAGCAAGTGTTACAAGACATAGTAACTCACCTTTTCTTTCAAGGAAAAACAAACAGCTCCGAAACCGGGGAACTCATTCACTAGTGGTTTGAAGATCAACCTGAAAACCCCAGTGAATCCAATATTTTTTACCTATATACACAAGTTGCCAGGAAAGAGAAAGAATAGAATGATAAGGAATAACTTAAAAGTAAGTGTCGGCATATATGCACTCATTAATTATGGCACTAACAGATTGAGTTGCATAGTCCACCTTATTCGTCATGAAAAGTATGCAAATACTTGATACAGATAGAAGCCTAAGCTGTCTGTATTAGAAAACAGAATAACATGGACTTAAATATACATTTCTCAAAGCCTGTTGGGACAAACTTGTGTATATAAATAATGAAGTTGAAAATTGATAATATTCACCAGAACTAGGATGACAGCATTCCTTTAATTTGCAAAATACAAATACAATTTTCTTTTATCTTCCTTTCCAAAAAATGTAGTTCACAATTATATTTTATGAGACAACATTTAGATAATAATCTGATGAGACAATTTATTCAGCACATCCATTTGTTGTTGATACCTAGCATGGACGATATAAACAGACTCCATGAGTGATGGGATAATCAGGTCAGGTGCAAAAAATTTACAACTTCGTAGAGGTATCTATCCTCGACAATAAAAGGAAACAAAAAGAAACAGATATGGACTACCAAATATTAAAATATAATATAAATGTGTCTGTGTGTACATATAAAAAAAAATCAGCATGCGAAAATGTCATAGGTGCGCAATGATTTGTGTATCACCTGTACAGGAAGTACTACACCAACTCGGGTTTTAATGTCAAGAACGATATTCGGGTTACCATCCCATTGCATCTCAATATCCATAGTCACCCCATCAGGCCCACTATCCTCTTCAACAATAGTAACTCCTAGAAATTTCAAGCAGTAAACGTTTGCTATTACAAGGATGAACAGAATCAACAATTTAACAAAGTGAAGACCATCGAGCTCACGTCACTTTGTTCAAATTGGTAATGAGCATGCAATTGCAAGTACAAAGCAAAAGTCACCCATAAGTCACAACATTAATGACCACATTCATATTTCAAATGTAGAATAATAATATAGCAAAACCTGTAAATTGTGGAGCCACAGTGCCAAGGGTCAACGTGGAGAAGCTGAGAGAAGACAAAACAACCGGCCTATATTGTTCAAGAATTGGTTCCACATTGGTTCTTATCAAGTCGGACACTGCCTATGTACATTTCGACATTGCATCGGAAGTCTAGAGCCATAAACTCACTCGACGAATATGAATATATAACAAGAAAGTTGATAAATGAAAATTAATATAATAAAAGTAAAGTACCTCATCAACATGTGGCCAAATCCTCTTGAGTTGGGTATTAAGCCAATTTAACTGCAGATAATGAACAAATTAAGATCAAGACCAAGATAAACAATGTTGAACGTTCGTGTAATAAGTAAAAGTGTAGATGTATGAACTCAACTTCTGTCTCCGTGTGAAGACCACCCATGACGGATAGAACTTGGGAGGCAAAAGTTTTCTGGAATCTTCCACTGTCATTCTCGCAAACTCTGCTATCGTCTTCGCCTAAAAGAGATTCACGGAAATCACACCGCAACAAGAACAATTGAAAACGACTTAAAAAGATTCGTATTATTATTATTATGGAATGGAATGGAGGAAACGGTTAAAATCAAATGAATGCGGATATACCAAATCGGAGCGACGTTTGGATCGAACGTTCTGGTGACGGGCAAAAGCGACGATCAATAAGATACCAATGGCGATACCGAGGATCATGCCGCTGAAGAATCCCATTTTCGCAAGATAGATTAATTAATCTCTATGGCCAACGCTAATCGCAAATCATGAAACTGCTTCGCTTTTATTCCCAATGTTGTTTAGCTGAAGCATGGTTTTCACTTTTCAGACCATGTTTCTTGGAGCAATGTGATTACAAAGAGAAAGCGAAAAAGAATGTGTCTATTGTTACTAGTTAGTTACGTTATATTAAGGCGCGGGTAATGAAGGAGAACTATATGTTAACTTATTAATTAACCAAATTTGTGTTATTATAATATATTATAATAATAATAATAATAATAAACATTCATTGATTATTGAGAAAGTAATCCATGTGCCCCAGCTGAACTGATATGATGAGTAATGTCCAATTAACATAGAAGGAATATGTTCTTTTCTTTTATTTTCTTTTCTTTTGCTTTCGTCCTATTCTTTGTTTATTCGATTTCTTTATAACTCATCATGTTTTTTAACCTTGTCTCTTTCATATGCTAAAAGAAGCAAACGGTAACTAAATCATTCCGTTAGTTGCACAATAATAATCATCATCATATTCTGATGTGCGGTCCAAGTTATGCGTATGGTAAAGTTTATATTCAGGACTAAACTAAAACAAAATTCACTACGCGCGTCTAAGGTTGTTTCCTTGAAATATTAATTTGAAAAAAAAAATAGAAAAAGAAAATAAGCCTGTAATACCCTGGTTTAACTGGATATAAATTATCTGAGAGAAAAAATCATAAAATTTATTAAATGATGACTAATTACAATATTGATTGTGAGATTGATTAATGATTACACTTATTAAAAAGCTGTGTCCTGTTCTCTTTAATGTCCAAACTAATTCAGTTACATTTAAGAAAACAACAATATAAAAAAACTTTTAATTGAAATAAAGTTCTGTAATACACATAGTATTGAAAGAAAACACCAAGAATATGGGTAAAAAATATATTTGAAAGAGACTAATAAAAAAATATAATCACTGTATTTAATGCAATTTATTGACTTTCTCGTGAACAAAACTACAAAGTATATATTTATAAATTCAGTACTGATCATGAATTAAATTAAACTAATCAGCTGATGGTTTTTCAGAGAAACCACTTCTTTAATAACATAATTATAGGATTTACTAAAGAAAGCTTGTTTTTAGAATTGATTAGTTGTTTCAACTAGTTTTTTAAAAGAGATTTCACATTAATAAATGTAAAAAAAATTATATATATAAATCTTATTTTATAAACTAATTTTATAAAATTAAATTAAATTTAAAGTTCACTTTTTAATATAATATTAAAATAATTTAATTTAAAATATAAATAACTACAAACCGATCAACTTCTTAATATCATAAAACTGAAAATAAATTTATACAAAATATTGAACAACGAAATGAATAAAAACAATAAATATAAGATATATCATTGACTAAAGAGTAACTTAAGGTAGTATGTAACAAAATTATTTTCTTCTACACACATGAAAAATATTAATTGTAATTACATTTTGCGATGAAAAATAGATTAAAGAGTAATCAACAGAAATGAAAACTATGTGGATGTTTGTGTATTTTTTCTTTGCGTAAAGTAAGAAAGTAAAAAAAAAATTATTGTAAATTTAAAGTATTTTTTTTATGACAATTTAAATAAAAATATATAATTTACTTGTTTTTCGTGCTTTCTTATTTTAAATAAATTAAAAATTTATTTAATGAGAGATAATTGAGAAATTTAATAAGGGAATAAACAAAAGGAGGAGAAAATCTATACCTATATATATAAAGAGATTATTCATTCTAACCGTTTTTTGGTGTACACATTTTTTTTCCCGATTCTACTCTTATTTAATATATTTCATCTTATTAGTATAATTGACTATTTTTTCATTTCATATGAATTATTTAAAAAATAAAATTATTTTTTAACTTTTTAAATTATTTTTTAATTTTTTAAATTAATGTTATGTGATGTAAATTAACTCCTCACTCTTCCCTTACTTCCTTAATTTTAGATAATAGCATAAATAAAGATAACATAATTCTGACATATCAAATAAAATAATATTCATTTTCAATCACTCTATCTACTCCATTTGAAACAACTCAAACAACTCTATTCTTTGGTAAAACCATCATTCTTTTATATCTACTTATCTATCTTAACGTGAACATCAGCGTACTCTCCGATCCCAAAATCATCAATGGAAACAAAAAAAAGTTTGAAGAAGATAAACTCAACCCATAAAAGAAAATAAGATTATCATTTTTTTACATGTTATTTTTTGTTTTTCAATTTTGACTCATTCAAAATTATTTATGTATGTATATTAAATTTTTATCATCGTAAAAGTTAAACAAAAAAAAAAAAATGGATACAAATGTGTTGTAGCGACTGTGTAGTATTAATAATGGAAGTGATTATAAATTTACCGAAAAAAAATTTAATTTTCTATAGGAAAAAGAAAGTTAGGGAGCAAAATAAGAAATAAAAAGAAAGAGAATTAGTATGAAAAACAAAATTATTTGAATAGGTTAAAAGAGAAAGAAGAAGAGTGAAGAGTAAATAAATTTTATTTGTAACGAATATTTTTATTTGTTATTATTATTAATTTTATTTATTATTTTGGTGGAAAAAAGAAAAAAATACCTCCCTAGTTTTGGCGGGAAAAATAAGTTATAGCCTCACAAGGTCAAATTCGTCTATGCATCCGCGTGCGTTCACATTTAATATCACTGTGCAGAACAAAGTTTGAAACGCAGATATTCATATCGCATGCATATTCCACGTTGAGTGATGATCATTTGATGTCTATATTTTTTTCAACAACTACATAAAATATTATTTTATTTTAATACTTCATTTGTATTCATTATTTTTATTTTAATATTAAAAAAAGTTGTAAAGTAAATATATTTAAAGTTGGTTGTCAAAAGGAAAAGATTTCCTTAACTTAAAAAATAAAATACACACACTTAAGAAACCATTATAATAGTATAATAATATTTTTAATTAAAAAATAAATTAAATATCATTAAAATATTAGTTTATTCAAGTGTTAATATATCACTATCCTTATAAAAAAAAGAGTATATTTACCCTTCCACATTATCTGTTACCCAAACCGGTTCTATGTCACTTCACTTAACTTCATCTCATTCACTCAAACTCACGGAGAAAATCAAAAGCAGTTCAAGTAAAGAAGATGAAGCTTTTCCGGAAGCGGTTGTTTCTATTCGAATTTCTGTTGCTATTTCTATCACTGATTATCATTGAAAGGCTACTCCCATGGCAGTTTATTAGATTCACCAAATCGAATCTCGAATATTCCGTTTCTCTTCATCAGCTTCGGAGACAGGTTTCCGGCGAGAATCAACTTCTCCGTCCTGTTAAAGAATCCTCTCACTCATCAAATAACACCGTAACGGTAAACTCTGATTTTCTCTCCTCTCTCTCTCTCAACTTTCGGCCAGAATTTGTTTATCTCTCTTTTACATTTATAGTATCAGGCCTTCTAATTTCTGTTATGCTGTGCATCTCATATAGAAAACCTGCAACATACGCTAGGTTTTGAATTTATTTTTTCGCATAAAATAGGCATTACTAATATCGATTGATTGGTTTTAGTTTAATTACATTGTTTTGTTTCTGTATATCTCACTCGCACTGTGTGTGAGAATATATATGTGACGTACATTGATTAGTGGAATGGATGATGATGTACATTATGTTGTTAGCAGAGGGAAGTAGTAAGAATGAAGAGCAGAGAAGAAAAGAGAGAAGAAGGACTCGCGCGAGCAAGAGCTGCGATGCGAATAGCGGCATTAGCTGGGGGAAATCTCACGGCACCAACAACACGCGATAACGACGACATTCCCGCTGCAGGATTTCTTTACCGTAACCCTCTTTTATTTTACCAGTAACCTCTCTCACTTTATTTTTTCACCGCGTATATAGCATAGCATGCATATTTGTTTGTGTATATAGTAATTTTTTTATACTAGAGTATATGCAACGAAATAAAATAATATATTATATATATATCGAATTACAACAAACACAGTAGAGATATAAGAAGTAAAAAAATCTTATGTACAGAGTTAGATTCGAAAAGCTTATCCAAATAAATTAGTTTATTATGTATAAACTTGTTTATAAAAATAATTTGATTTAGTTTTTATATATTTTATTTTATTTTGGGGATAAACTAATTATAGAAAAATTCATTTCATTTTTTTTATATTTTAATTTTTCCTCATATAAATAAATGTTTATGATTTTTTTTGCCTAAATAGACTTTAAAATATACTTAACTAAAATTAATATACTTAATGGTTATCATATCAATTTTAACACAGTAGAAAAAATTTATAGAACAATAAAAATAGACATACATATATGGTATGCTTGTGTTTTTTTTTTTTTTTTGGCAAAAGATATTTTTGTATTTTTATTTTTTTTTTTTTTTTTAAAAAGATTTTTTTTAATTCTCATAAAAAAAAATTTTTTTTTTAAATTAAGATTTTATTATAAAAATTTACTTGGAATTTTTGTT
>Ga0123342_1009783_pt1 | contig 11280 bp, 6 predicted proteins | sample Turbeawhitnodule_FD_89960 | JGI IMG/M metagenome (GOLD analysis project Ga0123342, IMG submission 89960) | Root nodule microbial communities of legume samples collected from Mexico - Turtle bean Mexico white nodule | ecosystem: Host-associated > Plants > Roots > Nodule | place: Mexico: Nepantla... | reverse complement strand
TTGCAAGTTGGGAATGATAGATATACATTCACCAACTTGAGGGGGAGTGTTGCATAATCAGGAGAATTATGTTATAATTAAGTGCAAATTCCATTTTATATTTATTAGGACAGATTTGTTAGTAATTTGATTTGATTTGATTTGTACAGCTTTAAACACTCATTATTTTTGGCTTTCATTGCCTATTATTTCTTTCTTCAATTAGGTTGTAAAACAGTCTATAAATAGAGACTGTAATCACATTTGTAAGATATCTTAGAAATATATTTCATCTATTTCTTTCCACTACCATGATTGTAGCAACCATTTCGTCCCTTTTGGCCACAAAAAATAGAATATTATTGATCATTGGAGGATGATTATGATGGTGGTGAAGTTTGAGCTATGTTGACAAATAGGTAAAAGGCTAAATCAATGTTTTTTTTTTTCTTTCAATACTTCTGTTGGTGTAGATTGTGCACAAGAATCAAGTCTCCCACTTTTTTTGATTATAATATCTTTGGTGCAACTTTCTGTCAAGGTGATGACAAAATCATACTTAAGGTAATCCCTCAAGAATGAAATCAAGATGTTCTTTGGAAGAGACATGATCTCCAATGGGCGCACATTGGCATGCCTTTGTACGAGTTTGATGATAAAAATATGCATAAATCTTCTACCAAATTTCATATTAGTTAGTATAAACCAAGAACATGAGAAAGAATAGTGTTGGAGAGCAAAGATCAAACTCATGCTAAGAGTGATTGATCTTGTTACCAAACAAGATAGTCAAGGTTTAGTGATTAAGATCACGATCTTACTCAATCAAAAAACACAATGGAATTTTCATAACAATTATGAAATGATGTCATCGGTGTGCTTGGATAACTAGTTCTACTTGGTGCCATAGGAAAATTTTGTATCATCAAGTTTCTTTGTGATTTGATGTGAAAAGGTCACTGAGCTTGTGTTGAAACAAAAGTAGAGCCACCATATACATGATTCGTGTATTAGATGCTATGGCATGAAGCTGATCTGTCAGTGGCGGAGGAGGAGGTGGAGGATCAATAGGTGTTTGATTTTCAGAAGCCATGGATCAATTTTCTCTTGATTGATACCACACAAAAGTGGAAAAAATCATTTCTTGATTCTAAAGTGAACGAGTACATGGATTGTAAACTTGTCTATTCTTTGTTCCAGAAGTCCTATATATATAAGAGTAGATAGACCTTTAACAAAGTTTGTTAACTAACTAAACCAGTTAGTTATATAATCGTTACAATACACAGACAGAAAGGTAAAAAAGTAAAATGAGAACTATCTCTAACAACAATTGATTTGGTAGTACGGATTAGGACCAAATGAATTAGAGTAATATAGATTATGTCTTGATATGTTTTTGGTTAAAATGGATCTGATGACATCATTATTCTCAAAAGAAATTATAACATTATCAAACTGTCTAAACATCAATTTACTTTTAAATCTTCGCCATCTGTCCTCAAACAAATTGTTAAACACTTATAGAAGAAGGAAAAGAGTTGGGTGGGATGGGAGTTAGTAATGTTGAAGTGTGAGGAGAGAAGGATTCGTTGGTGAATAATAGGTTCATAGGGAGCAGGGGTGCATAGTGGCGGGAAGGAAGTGAGTATTACTATGTTGCATTGGGGCTAGGGAGGTTATCTTCCTGTAGATGCTCAGGCTCTGGGTGTTCTCTAAGGTTTCTTGATTGTAGTAGCTCTATTAGTTCATTTTGTGTTAATCAATAATATTGTGTTCATATAAATCTGTGATAGGCAATTCAAACATATTTGGGGAGTCTTAGAGATTCTAATAGTACTGTGTTTTTAACATTTCAGGTCATAACTGTTATTCATAGTGTGGAACCCTGGACAGTTCCTTGGACAGCAAAAACTATTGTTCAGGTAAAGTATATGCTTCCTAACGTTTTGATACCATTGTCAATGCTATCAATTCTTTGAGTATGTTTTGTATTTTTAGATAAGGATTTCATATCCTCTTACTTTAAGAAGCTCTATTTGTATGTTTAGTATATGAAAAGGCATGAAATTACCATTCCATTCAGGCCTACTTCTGCATTGCTAAGAAGGCCTATTCCTATTCTTTTGTAGTGAATGGGGATTCTTGGCTGTCAAAAGGGCAATAAAGTTATTGCTTGACAACTTTACCCCAATTTCATTCATGCATAAACGATAAAAGGTATTAGTTGATTGGCAAATAATAACGTGGTTAAAATTGATATTTTCCACTTTCTGTATTAAAATGGCTGCAAAATTAATAAACTGCTCTTATATTTAAAAATTACTATAAAAACTTTTCACCCTTTGCTACCTGACCATCTGAATTTGGAAAACTAAAATAATTACTTTTTTTATTGAAATTTTTCTGTTCAAGTTCAAAAATGTAAAATATTCATATTTAGCAATCATAACATTTGATTTTACAGGAGTTTTTGTTGTCATTCCAATACAATTTTGATTCTATTCCATGTTCCAAATATACAATATGTTATGAAATCACGATGCTAACAAGCAATAGAATGAACACTTCAATCTCTTTCTTTATTCTCCTATCATAGTATGCAAATACCATTCTCTGTATCAAACTGGCTCTTAGATTTTAGGTCAGAAATAAACTTTTATTTCACTTCTCAAAGTTTTATCTCATTCAAAAATAAACTTTTAGAATAAAGTATTATAATTTTTTTATTGATTTGATAGTAAGGGTATTTTGTTATTGTTGAAAAGAGAAACTGAGAAGGCATATGATGAGATGAGTTCTGAATGTAGTGTACACTCATGACATGAGTATTCTTACTTATAATGAAGAAGAAATATAGTAATAAGAAATAAAATTAATAATTCATAAAGAGAAATATTTGCTTAGATATTTCCTTATGGATGTAATAAAATCATATCATATTTTCCTATTTAATGTTATCAAATCATATCTTTAACAGTTATAACTCTTTTCAATTAAGAACTAGTAAATGGATGGAATTGCCAAATATTTACTTATTCAGAAAAATTATAGTCGATTTGATTTGCTCTTAGTATCATTACTTCTAGAAGAGCAAACTAAGTTGGATTCTGCAGGTTATGCTCCTCTGGATTGCTTCATTTTGGTTTGTAGGATCTTGGATAGTTCCATTTTTAGCATACACAGCAGGGTTCAGAAAGGATTCTCTTACATACAGAGGGCAAGCATTGTACAGCCTCTTGACCGATGTTGCCGAAGGTGTGGTTGGGATAGCAATTCTTCGGCATTGTCTTGCAAAGTTTCAACCTCTTTCATCTGATTGGTTCAAATTTGAACTCAAGGGGAAGTGGCAGTTTGATGTTGGTTTAGGCTGCCTTATGTTCCCCTTTATCAATCAGCTATCACAAATGAACCTAAATTTGTTGCCTGTTCTTCAATATACTCCAGTTACCATCTCAAGTGTAGAACAATCCATTGTTGCCCGAGACCCTGTGGCAATGGCGCTCTATGCAGTGGTAGTCTCAGTTTGTGCTCCAATATGGGAGGAGATTGTCTTCCGTGGTTTCCTTCTCCCATCTTTAACCAAATACATGCCTGTATGGAGTGCAATATTAGTTAGTTCAGTATCTTTTGCCTTGGCACATTTTAACATTCAGAGGATACTACCACTTGTATTTCTTGGCATGGTGATGGGTACTGTCTTTGTACGGTCCAGGAACCTCTTGCCATCAATGTTGTTGCATAGTTTGTGGAATGCTTTTGTATTTCTTGATCTCATGAAATAAATATAAAGTTTTTGACCATCTTACTTTTTTGGCATTCTTGCTTCCGAGTCTGTCTATTTTCCAATCCCTGTCCGACACATTAAGATGCACTTATTATGCCTTGACCAAGATTTTACATAATTTATTACTTCTCAATGTTTTAAACTTGGAGGGTTAAAAGTTAAAAGCAGAAGGAGGAGGAGTAGGGTGGGTGGGGTTGTATTGTACTACTTTTGTCAATATTTAAACACTTGACATCGGTAGTACGATTATTGTCGGGAGAACTGTCAGCAAAACACTATCTAATACACTTTCTTCAACGCGTTCTTTACTATTGATTGGAATCTGTTAGAAAACATAAAAACTTTTTAAATCCCACTTCCTATTTTCAATGAGTTTCTACTTGATTTTGTAATTTTCAAAAAAATTCAACTAAGAATAAGGAGTGTGTTAGAAAGTATGTTGCGAAAAAGTTTCTCAGAGACTTGATTGTATCATTTTCAAGCTCCAAAGTCCTCGATTTGAAGCTAGAGTGTGTTGCGAACACCCCTCTCTTATTATTGTCAGTGCTGATAAATGTTTGTCATGACCCTATTTGCAGAGCCTCACATTAAGATGGTTGCAGGCTTTAACCAAAAGCAAGAACTTCAGAATTTCAACTTTCAATGCCAACTGTAGATGGAATTCCAAGATAAAATATTTCAGAAGTCTCTGGAAGATGAACAGTGAAGGATGACTGAAAATGAAATGCAGCAGCAGAGTATGCTTTATTCAAGTTATACATAATCCAATATGCAGAGTTTGCTTTATTAAGCTATACAGAATCCAATAATGTATTGGTTGCCTCTCTCAGTCTTAACATCCTTACAAGCTGGCCCCAGAACGGCACTTAATGACAAATAGTTACAGAATGAGTGCATGTGGTTTGCCTAATGCCTATAGCCACATTTTACCTGCTGCTGAGCTGGTTGTCATGATGCTCCCTTGTGAAATTTATCTGCAATGCAACTAACTATATCCTTGTAGATAAAAATTCTGTCAATTTTGATCAGAACCACTTAATTCTTTGGGTCCTTCCTGCTCTCATGAATGGTGCAACATTCTTTTCAGAATTAGACTGCATTAATGAGTGTTGTATTTACTAGTAAATACATATTGTCTTAAATGGGGACATAGGGGAGGGACCAATTGGTTTCAAGTCACTTACTATCCTGGCTTAGTAGCTTTTGTCCCAAGAACTTTTGCTCATGCTTACTTTATCCGACAGCTGATGGGACCCTTGTCTGCTATTTTAGCATTTCATAGAATTTCTTATCAGAACCAGTTTGCCCGTTTTTTGATGAAAACGACGTAACTTACTCAAGCATTTAAGCCTCAGAAGATCTGTGTGCAGCTCCACTCAGACTGCTAGTGGATCAAAAAGCCTGAATTTCCTTACCCCACCAGAACCTCACGAGTTTTGCTCTTTAAGAATTCAAATTCGTGTTGAACTCATCGAAGGACAACAATGATTCTCTACATATGTTATCGTGTAACTTATCAGTTTGTAATATGCATATGCCTTCCTTTACGAAGAGACTGCATGAACATTTGATTTCAAGTTATCTTTATGAACATTTTAATTTAAGCTTGGTTACTTTTGGTCCATTGACAATTATTAACTGTATAGAAGGAATGCTTTGCTTGGATTTGGTTCTTTAAATTTTTATAATCAAATTGTCACGCGAGTTGAAATTTCCATTTTCTTCTACAAATCTCCATGAATCGAATCATATGAATAATTTTAAACACTTTTTTTTTGTTTAAATCTCACTAATCAGAGTATCATATTCATTATTCACGTAATAAAAAAAACTCAAATTTTCTCTCTTCAAATCCCTAGACCCACATTCTATAAAATTGTTCAAATTTCATTATTTTTTTTATTACTAGCCTTTTGAATAATTTTATACTACAAGTTCATCCTAAATACTTAATTATTAAATAAAAAAAGAAGTTGAAGGCTTCAGATAGAGGAAATTTGACGGGAGAACTTGATAAAAAAGTTTTTACTTGTTATGAATCAATGAAGTGGTTAGTTAAATTAAATAAACTATTTTTACTTGTTATGAACCTTTATTAAAAGTTTCTAACAAACATTTATTGTAAGTTAGATATTAAAAAAAATATGATTTTGTTCTTGAAATTTAATTATCACGAAATTTGTATGTAACCTATACTTAGTTATCTAGATTTAATTTGATTTTGGTTTTTTCACCTTTAAATTATAAAGAGTCGTAATATATTGATAATCCAAAAATGAATTGATTGAAATTACTAGAAAAAGATATAATATTTTATTAAAAATGTAAGTTTATGTCATTTTGTTTTTAAAATGTTAAAAAGTGATGTCTTTGACTATAGTTGTCAAAATAATATTTTTTAATTATAAATATACATTTAATGCTCGTAAGAACTACTAACAGACCTTTGAAAGCAAAGCATTACAGTGTTTTTTCTCTTTCTTTTCTATTACTCATTTTATTTATTATTTTTTCTCATAATATTACCATGAATTTATTGTAGATACGTGTGTGTGCATTATTTTTCAAATTATATAAACTATTTCTTACAAGTTGTCCTGCTCCTCTCTTTTTCTTATCACGATCTTTCCCAAAGAAAAGTAAGATCCAATTTAGAATCAAAATTTTGCTTTTACTTAGAAAGGTTTACCGACACTCACCTTTTAAAGAGCTTTCGGTTATTATCGAAGAAAACCTGCTAGGTAAGAACTTACCACTGCGATTCTTGATAGATATATTTAGTACAGTATTCTCTATTCTAAATTTCTTGAATAAGACTCAAATCTTGTGCATAGTTAAAAACCATCGCATGACGCTAATCCACTAAACCACTATGGTACAATGCTTTTTCTCTTCATCAGACAATAATGTTGTCCAAGAGTATCTCCTGTATAATATAATCAATGATGTTTCAATAAAATATACAACATATCTGTGTCATTTATGTTGCATGCACATAATAAATATTGTATGATGAGATATTTTATGATTCTAAGTTTAGTCTGGTGTTGCAGGCGTGCACAGTTGGAATGTAGTATCACACTGATGAAATCACCTTTCTAAAGTGCTCATGTCCATCCAAATAATATTATTACACACAACAACAAGACAATAGCAAAACGTAGAAAACCTTAGTACAATCAACAACATTGCACATATTGATTCATCATAACAGAGGATTTAAACCAATAATCCTCCTTGATTACTTTTGAGTTTCAATTTACTGAAAAGAAGGGGTAAAAGCAATATTCTAAAGCATGTTTTTTTTACTAGATTCCTAGTGTAACAACATTTGAATGTTAGTGTGCAAGAACCTGCTGGATTTTTTAAAGAGTACTGATAAAGAGTGTTGATAACTTTACACTAATGTCTTTTAATTTGCACTTGTCAAAGTAATATTTTATTTTTTAGAATGTGATTTGCAATTTACAGTATGAGTCAAGAAACAAACCAACTCCTCTTTGATGAAAATTTTAAAGCAAATAATGAGTAAAAAGAAAAGGTGAGGCTAACTACTGATGAAACAGGACATTATGGGTGTATTGGTGGGCTCATATTCCTGTTTCTTTTTCTTCCTTTCTTATTTCCAATTATTAAAACTCATTGTCTCTTGCCAGACAGCCACATGACTAATTCTTGGACAGAGATGATATATTAAGGGTGTGTGTGTGTTTGTATACATATAAGTCAAAAGATATGCTGCACAAGAGGAGTGAGTGCTTTTGGTAGCAATAGGCCACCTTGTATCCCCTTCCCTTAAATTGTCAATTCTTTCCAAGATCCCTTCTATACCTTCACAATACCACAGCCATGGAAACTTCCCAGCCTCTTTCTATTGAAAGCTTCTCATATAGTTGGTTAGTAAACCTGAGGCCATCATTGCTAGAAAGCCTTGAAAGCTCTCTTAGAACTTCCCTTGATGCATCTGATGAAGCTTCTTTCATTGAGATGGACCCAAAAAAGCCTCCCTCTAAAAGATTCTTTAAGAACTCACAGCACTCCAAATTTGACTTCCCAATTTCACAGTCCCCTCTTACTCTTGTCCATGCAGATGAACTCTTTTCCAATGGCTACCTCATGCCTCTTTTTGCTGAATCACTGCAAATGGAAGAATACGAGTCCTCTGACTCCAACACAAGCCCGGTTTCATCTTCACATGCACCAAAGAGTGAGGCTCCTACATGCCCTTCTAGATGCCTTTCCTTGAAAAGGTGCAGAACATTATCAAGGAGAGTATTTCAGAAGTATCTGGATTTCTTGAGGCCTTTGTGCAGAAGACTGAGGGGTCACAAATCAAGTACTGAAACTGCTGCTAAAAGAGGTTTGTCTGTGAAGAACAGGAGATACTATTCAGACACATCCCCGCGAATTAGTGTAGCCCTTTCTGCTGATGATTGGCGCTACTCTTGTGATTCTGAAAGCTCAATATACGAGGCAGTTCTTCACTGCAAAAGATCCATTGGTAATGGTAAGTGCAAGTCCAACATATTATAGATACATGTCAATTGAACATAGCTATTCCCATCATATCTTTCTCTACATTTTTGAAGTTCTAACATTTTAATACTTTGTTTATGGCAGAGAGAATGAGCCAAGGGAGCTTCAAAATGGAAGGGAGAAGATGAAGATAAAGAAAATGGATTAAACTTAATCCACTGTCACTGTTACTGTAAAACACGAGGAAAACAAAAAAGATGACACTTTATTGTTGTAGCTAAAAGCTTTTTCATTTCTTGTGGAAGTTTTAATTTAACCATATTTTCAGTAAGTGGCATCTGATGGTTCACTAATATTACACGCCAGTGGATTCAAATCCATTTTAAAAAAATAGGAAAAAAAAGAAGAAGAATGACAGTCACATGTGAACTGAATATGCATGAAGCCAAATTATCATCAGCCACTCATCCCTCTCACTGTTCTCCTATGCTTAAATGATAAAGGAATTTCACATGAAATTTATGTGTTGTTGGTTAGTCACTAGTCAAGCTTTTTGCACTCAAATTTGTGCAAAATATTAAAGATAACAAAATTTTTATTTTCTAATCTTGTTACTAAACTGAGGAACCATTTTACTAGAAATATGATTCTGCTTCTGTTGGAGATCCCACATCGTCTAGAGATTAGAGTCTTTCATTGTATATAAGTGGGTGCAAACCTCAACCCTATGAGTCGGTTTTATGGGGTTGAGTTAGGCTTAAAGTCCACTTTGTAATATGGTATCAGAACCATTTCGAGTATATCCTAGCGAGTATTTGTTGGGCTTATCAGGCCACCCGCTATCGGGCCGCATTAGAGCCTTTCATTGTATATATGATGTCAAATTATATATCATTCACTAAACTTCATAACACAAGAGATTCTTTTAGTTACATAATAATTTTCAACTCTACTAGTCCAAAAGGTTTTTATTTTTTCCAGGAGTTATTCATTTTCAAAAGATGATGACTGAAACATATAATTGTTTAAAAACTTAATGTTTTGACTAATTTTGAGTAATTGTTGAGTTGAAATCAAGCTGATTTTGCATATGACACCAAGTTTCCAATTTTTCATACACTAAAATGTGAAAAGCAATTTTGAGGTGCATAGATGTAATCTTCTCATATGCGAAGAGTTTGATTACTACACTACAAGAAAATCATCATGAAATAAAAACCAATTTTAGAGATAAAAAATAATTAGTTGCTATAGTGACTCAATTAGATACCATTTTAGAAACTAAAAAAGAAAAATTGGTTCTAAATTAGTTTTTATTATTGTTAAATAATTTTTAAATTGATATGTAATTAGCTACCAAAGTTTTAACTACCAATTATTTAGATTCTAAATTTGGTAGCAAAAACTTTGGTTGTTAATTAAATACCAATTTAGAAACCATTTAACAATCATAGAAACTGATTTAGAAACCAAAAGTATTTTTAGTCTCTAAAATGATATCTAATTTAGTCACTATAACAACTAATTATTTTTTGTCTCTAAAATTGGTTTCTATTTTATGATTTTCTTGTAGTGATACGTTAGATATTATATGGACCTCAATCATCACAAAATGTTTACTTATTTCATAAAAAATATAAATCATTAAAAAGAAGGTATGTTATCATGATCTCTACAAAAATGGAAATTTGAATTTTTTTTTTCATTTTCATAAATATAATTACAAAAGTGCCAATTTGTTTTTCTTTCTTTTTTAATTTACATAAGAAGTATAAAAATGTAAAACTATTTGTATAGTGATTTTGGTATATTAAATTATATATAGTTGAGTACATTAAGATTTGTATGTATTGTAGAAACTAATTGAAGGAAATAACAGAAGGCAAAAGGTCTTAGAAACTAATTGAACGTAACTGCACGAAATTGCAAAACTACTGAACTGATACTCTATGGAGGCTATAAAATAGGAATACTAACAACCATGTAAACGAATCATTAATGCAATACTAACAGTAAATAATTTAAGAGTAATAAAATGTGAATTAATAACTAACATTTAAGGCTAATAAAATATAAATTAATAACCAACATCCTCCCTTAATTCTGATTTGGAACAACTTTCATGCCCAACAGATCTCTTAACTTGATGAAAGCATCGATCTTCAATGGCTTAGTAAGAATATCTGCAATCTGATATTCTGATTTACGTTATTCCAATTTGATCATGTTCTTCCCAACTTGATCTAAGAGGAAGTGATATCGAATATCAATGTGTTTACTTTTTTGATGAAAAACCGAATTCTTTGCAAGATTAATTGCAGAGACATTGTGAACATAAATCTTGATTGGAACATCTAGATTAAAACCAATTTGAGTCATGATATTGCTGAGCCAAACTGATTGACAAGCACTTGCTGTTACTGCTACATACTCAGCTTCACAAGTAAATAATGCAACAATTGACTGTTTCTTTGATGACCACAAGCAAACAGTCTTTCCGATCATAAAACAATTACCACTAGTGCTCTTCCTCTCGTCTGAATCTCCATCTCAATCACTGTCTGAGTATCTGACAATATCAATCTTCTTAGATGAAGAGTAAAATAGACCAAAAGTACCTTTGATGTAGTGCATAATTCTCTTTACAACTTGTAAATGAACTTGTCGAGGTGACTCCATGTATCGACTGACCAATTCCACAACATAACATATGTCGGGTCTAGTACATGTGAGATATCTAAGGCTCCCAACAATTTGCTTAAAGTATGTTGCATCTATAGTTCGTCCATCACCTTTGTGAGCTTAATTCCAGTTTCAATTGGAGTCTTAACTGAGTTTGAATCCTCCATCTTAAACTTCTTTAAAAACTCAGCAGCAAATTTCCTCTGATGAATGAAAATTCCATCATCTCCTTGGATGACTTCAATGCCAAAAAAGTAGGACATAAGACCGAGATCAGTCATCTCAAATTCCTTCATCATGATATGCTTGAAGTCACCAATCATTTTGAGATTACTTCCTGTAAAAATCACATCATC
>Ga0123342_1009782_pt1 | contig 11280 bp, 8 predicted proteins | sample Turbeawhitnodule_FD_89960 | JGI IMG/M metagenome (GOLD analysis project Ga0123342, IMG submission 89960) | Root nodule microbial communities of legume samples collected from Mexico - Turtle bean Mexico white nodule | ecosystem: Host-associated > Plants > Roots > Nodule | place: Mexico: Nepantla... | reverse complement strand
CATTTGAACATGTAAAAGAACGTCTTCTTGGATCCTCTTGGCCATAACTCTATGGTTGGCCCAAATCTACCCTTTGGTGGGCTTGCATGTGGGCTTGTGCTTGGGCCTCTTCCATCAATAATGCCATCCAAATGAAGAGCCAAACTCATAAGAATCATGAGTGCCCTATCCTTACACACAAATATAGGGCGAAATTGTAAAGGAAAGCTAGAACAACACATGAACACAAGTAAAAACACAACTAAAGCATATAACTAGTATAAACCGAAAAAAATTGAACAAGGAATGAATTCTACCGATTGAAATCAACAATGGAACACATTGCACCGATTAGCATCTAAGAACAACACATAGGAACAAGAATAAACGGTGGAAATTGAAGAACAAAGCAAAGGAGCTAAGCTACCGATTGGACATTGCTAAACCATGGAAATGGATATGAAAGGAGAAAGAACTTAGTTGGATGAAGATCAGTTGGAATGGAGTTGGAGAGGAACACGCCACTTGGTGATGAAAGCTCCAAGATGAGTGTATGGTTGCCGCCACTTGTAGCCCTCCAAAAGCACACAAGATGAGACTAGGAAGGAGATCAAATCTTACAAAGCTCTCTTTCAATTTGGGTAGAGTTTGTTTTCATCAATTACCAAAATCTGAATTTACAAGAGTCTAGCCTCTCTATTTATAGTAGAAAAGGGTTGAAATGAAAAGCTAAACAAATTCAAAATTTCCCTCCAAATACAAATGAAATTCGGCGCCTATCTAGACATGAGGAAAGGGTGATCAACTTCCTATTTTCGGCACCTCCTAAAGTGCTTCTACACCATCCCCTAAGTCACATGGACCATGTGACTTTATTTTGTATATTCACACTCTTTATTTAATATCCACACCTCCTAAACTATACAAGAGAAATTACAAGAAGAGTCATCAAATGATGCTCTTCACCCAATGCTCTAGCCATGCTCCTAGTGATCCTTTGGGCTTGGGCCCCCTCTTGGGCTTGGGCTTGAGACGCCTCCTCCACTTGGTTTCCATCACCAAGGAACCCTAAACATGGGTAACGGAACAAAGGTAAACCTTAGTTTCAACCTATATAAAGGGTGTTAAGAACCCTAGCAAGGTACACAGTTTCTAAGATTGAAACTACTTGATACACTTATTGTTTCTTTGCTCTAATACTGACTTGAGCGTCGGAGTGCAAACGACCGTCAAGGCGCCCTTTGTCTTTGCAGGTGAAAGATTCTTCAACAGAGGAAGTTCGATTCTCAGACGAAGATAGGAGGGCCATAGGCTGCCGGTCGAGTCAACCAATGAGCGAGTCAACCAGCGAGAACAAGATGCAAGAACATCTTCAAAGTTGGATTTTCCAGTTGTAAGTTTGTCCAAAGTTTTCAAAAGATAATGAATCTTTCTTTCAAAATTTTCACAATTTTCACAAGCTTTTGACTCAAACTACAAGATGAGTTTTTGTAAATCAGATCAAGGTTTTCAAAATCTTCTTTTGTTTTTCCCAACTCTTCTTCTAGAGACTTGATTCTGTTTTCCAGCCAATTATTTTCAAAAGCTTTTCAGTTGTAAGAAAGTGCCAATCGGTTAACCTCTTCATGAGTTTCATTGAAAGCTTCAAGCAATTGATAATAGTTGTTACCTTTGATTGAAGATGATGAACTCATGTTGCTGGACACAGATGCTCTAAGGCAGAGATTTGCTTGTTCATCATCAGAAGAGCTTGAGGATGAAACATCATTGTCATCTCATACCACATAAGCCTTTTTAGCTTTTCCCTTTTTCTCATTTCTGAAATATGTTTTTTCTTTGATTTCACTGTTGGGGCATTCTGCCTTGATATGACCTTGTTCACCACAACCATAACAAGTGTATTTGTTAATATTAAAATCATTGGGTTTTTCGGAACCATACCTCTTTGAAGCTTGACTTTTCTTCTTCAAGAACTTGCTGAATTTTCTTGACAACAAACTCATGGTGTGTTCATCACTTCCACTTGAGTCTTGTTGTTGTTTGCAAGCTTTGAGTGTTATACCCTTGTGGTGTTTGTCCTCACTTTCTTGAACGACAAGCCTATTCATTTCAAGCTCGTGTTCTCTAAGCTTACCAAACAATGATGCAGCAGTCATTGATGTTAAATCTTTTGATTCAGAGATGACAGTGACCTTTGGATGCCATGTTCTATCAAGACATTTCAGTATCTTGATGTTCAGCTCCTCCTTGTCAAAAGTCTTACCAAGACTCATCAAGTGATTCACTATTTGAGAGAACCTCTTATGCACATCACAAATGGTTTCTCCCTTCTGCTTTCTAAAAAGTTCATACTCTTTAATAAGAGCATGCTTTCTGGCTTGCTTGACATCGTTTGTCCCTTCATGTGTGACTTCAAGGATGTCCCACATTTCCTTTGCTGAGCTACACTGTGATACCCTGAAAAATTCATCATAACTCAAGACAAAGGTTATTATATTCTTGGCAATCCAGTCAAATTTGGCTTTTTTACTTTTAGCCTCAGTCCAATCAGATGAAGGTTTATCAATTAAAACCTCATCTCTTTTGGCTTGAGGTATAAAGGGACCATTTTCAATTGTTTCCCATATACCCTTATCAGTTGAATGCATAAAGATTTTCATTCTCACCTTCCAAAACTGATAATTAACCTCACAAAACAGTGGTGACCTGTTTATGGAAGCACCTTCCCCAAAAGGCTTGTCAGCCATGTAAATATATATATATATATATATATATATATATTTTTAGAAAAAAGACAGAAACTTGAATATTTTTCAAGAACCTAGCTTTGATACCAATTGTTAGAATAAATGGGCTTAACACAAGAGGGGGATGAATTGTTTGTCAAAGATTTTCGCAAAACTTGATTAAGAATGAACCTTTATCAAACAATCACAGATAAGCACTTAAGGAAAGCAATTAAACAAGGATACAAAAACTATTACAAAATTTTAACCGATTGAAATTGCATTTTAATCGGTTGTTTATACCAGCAGCAGAAACAAAATTAACACAAACAATTATAAGGAGTTAGAGAAAGAGAGATTTACACAACAATTTTATACTGGTTCACTCAACCTTGAACTACATTCAGTTCTCAGAACAACCACTGAGTTCCACTAGTAATCAAATCCGGATTACACAAACACACCACAAAGAGGTGACCTTGAAAACTACAAGCATCACAACTTCAAACTTTAACTTGGATTTGAAACATCAAAACTACCATGCTCAACAGTAAGGATATCAGTTTGTGTAGCCATGCAAAGAAGAGAAAAGAAAAATTATATTGAAAAGGTTATTTTACAGAGGTGAGTCTCAATTGTTTATATAACAGAGACTAACAGAGAGAAAGACACTAGCCAATACAAACATGTTAATAGTTTTGATACTTAACAATGTTTATCAAAAGAAAGTCGGGCAAAATATCGATCCCGAGGGAGATGAAGTAGACCAATCTTTTTCTGGGTTCATAATCTCCTTGCTCACACAATTCCTCTACTTTCATTTTGTTGAGGCACCACTAGTGACAACAGGTATTGAATGAGAAAGTAAATGATTTCTGATCAATTAATACCATCAAAGTGAAAAATTAAATTGTCCATAAAAACTACTCTTTGCATTCCATTTTACTACCTCTCTATTTTGACATTTGTTCAAGATTCAATTGTTCTCTAGGCCAGATGCTACAAATTGTTAATGTTGATTTAAAACTTGTCATTTGTGTTAAAATCCTCCGATATAGTATATTTTTGCCTACCAGTTACTTAAAAAAAATGTTTAACTATACAAAAATAAAAGTAATTAATTCATGTTATAATTAAACAGGTATAGATAACCATCAAATTATCTGTTGTTTTTTTAAACAAACCCTAAAATAAGATTTTAATTAGGTTTCTATTAATTACAAACATTTCACTCATTTTAAACCAATTGAATAAATTGAAAAAGAAAATATAAAGATAGCATTAAACAGTTTAAGACTGCACACGAATTTATGGATAACTAAAATTATTTACTGTTCTTAAAAAATATAAACATATCAGTCGATCTCGTTGTGACATTTTAATCTCTTATAATTTTTTAGCTGAAATTTATTTTCCATATTTTTAGAAGTTATTGCACCTGTAATCTACATATATTGTTAGTTTTTTTATAGGGTCCAAGTTGTTCGTCTTGCATAGACCCGGTCCGTGTTAGAAGTTTAAACTTATTTTACTGAACCGTCCAGTATAAGAAGTAACCCGCGTGTCTGCGGACCAGCCTGCATAAGAATTTTTTTTTCTTCAAAAATTAAAACTTCATTAATTATAAAAAAAACTTATTTATCTGTGTTTCAAGTCATTTAATTAAGATAAAAATATAAATTCAAGTATGAGGGTTGTTAGAAGGCTTGATTAAAAATAATTAAAGTTTTGCTTTGCATATATTTTTTCCTATATATGTATGTAAATGTACAAGAGTATCTTACCAAAGTTTTGCTACAAAATATTTTAATGAAGATGACTAATTTTTTAAGTATCCTATTGAAATCTCTTTTTTATATTATTTTTTTAATAATAAATTTTAAATATACGACTTTACTTAAAACTAAATCTACTGTCACTCTTAATACTAACTCCTTTAGATGATTAAAATAAAACATTCTTTTTTTAGTACATTAAATTCAATTTTTTTAAAATAAAATAAAATAAAGGTCACACTGCAATAATGGATGAACGACTATGATTTTTTTTACAAAAAAAAATTAAATAATTATTTTTTTTAATTACGTGGGCCAGTGAACCAACCCATCCTATCTTGTTATTGACCTACACAGACTGCGAATTATGCGAGACGGGTCAAAGCGAGTTAGCGAACTAAATTAGTAAACTTATCCCACACTTTTTGGTAGCGGGTTGAAGCCATCACTAGTTTTTTTACTAAAGATAATGAGAGTGTGCGACAAATATAAAATATATGAAATGGTTTAAAAAGTTTAAAATTGAAGAAAAAAAATAAAGAAATTTAAATAATTTTCTAGAAAAGTGATGAGCAAGTGTAAGTTCGACATCTTCTATTTTTTTTATTAATGAACTTTGAATGAAAAGCTTATATTGATTTAAATAAAATAAAGTAATTTTACTGATATAATCTTAATTAAATTATTGAACATGGAATAATGCTTCTATTTTCTTTCTCACTTCAGAGTTCAACCTTTAGTTGTATTACCTCTTTTCCTTCACTAACCCTAGATTCTTGGAAAATGAAATAACTTTTTTTTTTCTAAATTTTGAAAAGGTTTTTTTAGAATAAAAAATAAAAACAGAAATGATTTTCTTAAACTAGGCAAGTCCTTGACTATTTTTTTTATATAGAACAACAACCTGCAAAAAAAAGAGTCAAATATATAATAAATATAAAAAAAACTTATTCAAAGTGTGAAATCTCATTATTTGTTTAAAATAATTTAAAAAATACAATATATATACATATACCAAAAATTGAAGAATAAAATAACTTTGCACTTGAGATTTATTCAAGAATAAAATAAAAACTAATTGTAAATTTAGTATACAGTAGAGTTCGATTTAGTTCTAAACATAAGAACAAAATCATAAAATATAAAGTTCATTTTTTTTCTTTTTTTAGTGTTTTGTATTAATCATCTGTTTAATTTTCAAATTTGTATTCAAATCACTTGAGCAATTCGACGTGTCTCTGCACCATGAACCTACGATTAATGTTAATTTTGATTGAATTTTGAGTCTTCAGTGATAAGAATAAGTGAGAATCTGGCCAAAGAAGAAGAAAATGGTGGAAGGGAAAGAGTGAGAGTGGAAAGCATGGAAGTGGGTATGCTTCCAATCTCAGCTTCAAAGAGAGGAAAACTCTTGGCTGCTGGTTACACCTCTCTCGATGCCATTGCTCGTACCTCCGCCTCCCTCCTTGCTCGAGGTTTTTTCCCTTCAATTTCAATTCTTAGCCCTTCTTTCATTTTTCAATTGGGTATGCTTTATGTTAAAAAAAGTTCCTTTTTTTTCACCCACCCTTAATCTCTCTTTCACAGATATTGAAGTTTCTGATAGTGAAGCCTGTGAAATTCAGAATCTTGCAGCCAAAGCTGGTGCTTTGGAGACACCAAATGGGACTCACACTACTGTTGTTGGTGGTATGTGTTGTGTTTTTGAGTAATGATCAGAATTGTTTATTTTCATGTTATGCATATAAATTGTTATGATTCAAAAGTGTGAATGTGTCTGAACATCAATATATGAGAAAAATGACCCGTATACCCATTGCCTTAAGGTTATATAAGAAAAATGACCCGTATACGAATTTGTGTTGGAGGTAATGTTTGAAGAGGTTAGTGATGTGTGTTACTGGGCTGTGCAGTTGGAAATTATGTGTGGTCCTAGTGTCGTATGATTCATATAGCCGACCTCCTAGTGGGAAAAGTTGTTATACCCAAAGAATTTTCAATTTATGATATCAAGTTTTTTCAAGCTGGGATGTTGTGTGTCTTAGAAATCAAGTTTATGAAATTTGGGAAAACTTAGAAGCAAGAAGCAATAGCTTTCATTAATATAATTTTGAAGCTTCCTGCCAATAGTGCTGATGGGGGAGTTTTACAGACAAATTGTTATGGTGAGACAATTGGTTTTCCTACACTCTAGCTTAGCTTTAGATAGTTTGTAAAATCATGTATTAGATAGCATCTCATTTGAAGAAACATCCCCTTGTGAGTATAGGAAGATTATTTAATGGGGAGAAAATCAAAGAGCTATCAAGTATCTTCTATGCTCAATGAAAAAGTAAATAGACATTCTATTTATTTGGCAATAAGTACTTTGGTTTTACTTGATATGTGATATTCTCTTATGATTGATGTCTTATTTTCTTGTGTGATGTGAATTGAGTTCAGTCCAGTATATTCCACAGACCATGATTCCCTCTAGCACTTAAAGTTTTTTTCTTGTTTTCCTTTTCTCCTTTGTGTCTTTGTGTCATGCAGGTGGTCAGACTGCCTGGGATATGCTCAATGATGAGAAGTTTTCTTCTTACATTACCACATCTTGTGTGGATCTGGATAACATCCTTGGTGGAGGAATTAAGTGTAAAGATGTCACTGAAATAGGTTAGGCTTCTCTAAATAGTATGAAATCCATAGTCATGATTTCTAAGGAAATATGTGGCCCTGTTTGTTCAAGCTTTTTTCACCAAAGAATCACTTTTTAAAAAAATAATGACATTTTTTAGTTTCTTACGGTTTTGTTACAGTGTTTGTTCACAATAATCAGAAGCTGATTAGATTTTAAAAAATTGATCATAATCAAAAGTTAAATTTGATTAAAATAACTCCTCATAAACTAGTTACTTATTTTTTTTTAAAAAGCTGATTATTCTGATTGTAAATAAACATGAATTAACTTCTGCATTTTTTAAAATCTCTAAAAAATAATCACTGATTTATTTTATGCCAGAATCATTTTTTTTAATCTTTAAGAAACTAGCTCATACATTACTTGTTCTGTTGCATGCATGAATACCTTGCAGTTTGCTTTCTTTCTTCCCTTTTCTGGTTGCAATATAATTTTTTTTTTGTTTATATAGGCGGAGTTCCAGGCATTGGTAAAACACAAATTGGGTATTCTTTGTCATTCTAATTTTCTGGATCATGTTGCTATTGTTCCTTTCCATCCTATATTGTGAAATGTGTGGTTATTTATAATATTGAGGGTTGTTTATGTTTGCAGGATTCAACTTGCGGTAAATGTTCAGATTCCTCAAGGATACGGTGGCCTAGGTGGGAAGGCAATATACATTGGTAAGAACCCTAAGATTCTAATACTCATTAAGCATTTGATGCAGACCATTCATTGCACTTCTTGTGCCTATGTGATACTTAGACACAGAAGGAAGCTTTATGGTTGAACGTGTTCTTCAAATTGCTGAAGCATGCATAGAAGACATGGCTGAATATAGCAACCACTTTCACAAGGATTTTCAAGCTTGTGAAGTTAAAATGCACCCTAATAACATCTTGGAAAATATATTCTATTTTCGTGTTTGCAGCTACACTGAGCAAATCGCCTTGATAAATTACTTAGACAAATTCATCATGGAGAATAAAGACGTAAGTATAGTATTTCATCTATTGAATTGATTTTTTTTTTCAGCCAACACATTGAAGATGATACTTAACCTCATACGTTGCATCAATTGTAGACAATGGCAATACTCTTGCTTTGACTTTCTTTCCTTTTGCTTTCAACCAATTGTTTTGTTACACCATAATAATCCATTGTGGTCTATTTTTACATACTTAATTTCAGGTAAAGATCATCATTGTCGATAGTGTGACTTTCCACTTCCGCCAAGACTTCGATGATATGGCTCTCAGGACTCGATTACTCAGTGAAATGGCTTTGAAGTTGATGAAGCTTGCAAAAAAATTCTGTTTGGCTGTAAGAATCAATTCATCTACTTTCCACAAGTATTTTCTACTGAAATTAATCATTGGTAGCAGCTGAAACACGCCTGATGCGATTTATGTAGATCAAGTGTAAAACTTGCAGAGATACTTAAACACCAAGTTAGTAGATAGCTCAAATCCGTTTGAGTAAAGCAAGAAAGTATAAAAATAAAACAATTAACAAAGGAGTGATGGATTATGTTATGCAATCATCCACCATTTCATATGGCATGTCCAAGAGTCCCTTGGATTTGTTCCAGTCAGTGAGCCTTGTACCATGGAATTTGCCATGCTTCCTTGCTTGACTCAATGCCCATTCCTTGTTTTGCTTTATGTTCTTGTTTTCATCCTCCTTAATATCCAACTGCAAAAGTGATCTTCTTGCAGGTTGTTATGCTGAATCAAGTAACAACCAAGTTCATTGAAGGTTCATTTCAATTGACTCTTGCACTAGGCAAGTTTTGTTTCATTCTCACTTGGACTTTTAGCTTGTATGAACAATATCTGTTTTGTCCCTTCATTAAAGAATTTTGTTGTTTATACTTTACTGAACAGGAGATAGCTGGTCACATTCATGCACAAATAGGATCATATTATTTTGGAATGGCAATGAACGACATGCCTTTATTGACAAGTCCCCTTCTCTTAAATCAGCATCAGCTCCATATTCTGTGACCAGTAGGGGCATAAGAAATTCTATTTCAAGCTGCAAAAGGATCAAGATGATGTGAGATTTTGAGTAAGATTCCCTCACCCTTTTTGCTTATTCCCTTGTAAAACTTTTGGACTCAACAAAAAATATACAACATGTTTCACCCTTTTTTGGCTTTCCTACATGCTGCCTTTGTGTTTTGGTTGGTGTTATTGATAAGCCTCATCTACTATTTTTGCCAAAACATGATTTTTCTAACTTTTTTATGACATCTCAGGAATCCTTTTGAAATGATGACAGTTGAATGCTGATAAAATAGGGAAATTAATTTTTTTTTATAAATATACTGAAAAAGAAATTGGATGGTAAAATTTTAAGAAACAATGATAAATGAAGGATTAAATATTAATTATACCTCAAAAATAATATTGCAAATATGATTAATGTTTCATCCTTTGATATTGCCAATGGAATCAACTGTTGTATATGAAAATACACATACGTACAAAGAAATCACATGAAAATGAAAATGATTTTTTTTAAATACTAAATGAAAATTAATGGTGATGGATCATATTGTGTAAATCATTCATATTCAGTTTTTTTCTTATTTCTATTTTTTTTTTCTTTCACAATTTAGATATTAGGTGTGTATAAGAAATCACATGAAAATGAAAATGAAAATGATTTTTTTTTTAAATACTAAATGAAAATTAATGGTGATGGATCATATTGTGTAAGTCATTCATATTCAGTTTTTTTCTTATTTCTATTTTTTTTTCTTTCACTATTTAGATATTAGGTGTGTATGTTTAAAGTTTTATATGGTTAAGAGTTGCAATTATGGATAACTAATATATATAACTCTCATCCATTCAGTAACCAAAACTTTTTTTAAGAACAAAACAAAATAGTAATAAATATATTGAAATTCAAAATGGACATTATTATTTTAATGAAGATTTCATATTCAAAAGCTATTTTAATGTATAATATTAAATCATTTCGTCTTTGTCTACATATGCTGATTATAATTGAGAAAGTAAAAGTGTGGATGCGTAAATATTTGGTTATTAATCTAGTGGTTTTGTAAAAAAGTTAATGAAAGATAGGAGAAAAATATACAAATTTTACAATATTATTATTATTGTTTTTAAGATTGATAATAATATTTTTTTTTAAATGACATAGAAATTATAAAATTTGTTGAAACATACATTAGAATTTGTTAAACTGACTATGGTGGTTTTAAATAAAATTAAAATTATTATTGTTATTATAAAAAATTATAAAAAAGTGAATTAATTTGATAATTTTTGTTGTTATGTGTACGGTGATAAATAAATTTAGGGATGTTAAAAAATAAAAATAAGTTTTTTAAATAGGTTTAATGATACATTGGAAGAGTAAGAATGTTTGAAAAGATTATTAAAAAATATAATTAATGTTATAAATTTTGGGATAAAAATGGGAAATGATTAATAATGATTGTAGGGTTAAAATTATAATTTTAAGACCTGAAATTTGTTAGAATATATGACCTTAAACAAGAGGGAGGGGTGAATTGTTTATAAGAGATTTTCGCAAACTTTGATGATATAATAACATTCAATGCCGAATTACAGAGGAAAGAATCAAGGAAACAAATACCCAAAATTGTTTTAAGATGATATCAGAAAAACAATCGGTTGTTTTGTCGAAACAATCGGTTATTTTTATCAGCAGTTAATAAAAACAGCTTAAAACAGATATGTGAGATCAGGGAAAGAGAGAATCACACAAACAGATTTATACTGGTTCACTCTTACACCAAAAGCTACATCCAGTCCCCAGAAACCACTGGGTAATCCACTATGCAATCAAAACCAGATTACAAACATCACACACCAAAGTAGTGACCTTGAACCCCTCAAGAAACACATTACCTTTGGCAAACCACACCAAGAATGTTGATCTTGAACACCTCAAGAACACACAACACTCCTTGGCAACACAACTACAGAAGTACAGTAATCAATGAAGAAGAGAATAAAATACACTTGGGTATTACAAAGCTTAAAGTTCAGAATTACAACCCAATCCTATTTCACACACTTAAGAATGATCCAAAGCTCTTTCAAATCTTGGAAAAACTGTTTTGATAAACTCTTTCTCT
>Ga0123342_1009781_pt1 | contig 11283 bp, 8 predicted proteins | sample Turbeawhitnodule_FD_89960 | JGI IMG/M metagenome (GOLD analysis project Ga0123342, IMG submission 89960) | Root nodule microbial communities of legume samples collected from Mexico - Turtle bean Mexico white nodule | ecosystem: Host-associated > Plants > Roots > Nodule | place: Mexico: Nepantla... | reverse complement strand
TTTCAAAAACACCTAAGAGTAAAACAATCGGTTGTTTCGACAAAACAACAGGTTGTGTTTTCACTTAGTTTGAAAAACACTTAAATTCAAAAAGGTTTTAAAATACTTTAGCTTTAGATTCAAAAAGAGTGGATTACACTTTTAAACTAGCCAGATCCCACCCCAAACACAGCAGCAACTCCAACCTTGCATGAAACACTTGGATTTGGATTCTTCAAAGCCCTTGATCACTCTTGATCAATATTTATAGCCAACGAAGTGAGAGAAAGAATCTTCTACCTCTCGTTCAGTATCGTTGGATCCAATACAATCTAATGGTTAAGCTTACTCGACATTCGAAACGTCACATAATCTCCACTATTGAAGCCATTTGATGGAATAGTGAACCATGAAATGGCGGCTTTGCCAAACGTCACATCTCTGCTATGCATTTAAAAGTTGCCACCTATTGCGCATTATCTTGGAATCCCCAACCATTCTATACGACTCTTCGGCAATAAATCTTCTCGAGCCTGGGGGCAAGTGTACCGGTCAGACCCCAAACAACCGAGGACATGAATTAATAATACAACGTAATGAATACGTGGCAATAAAGTGGTTTTAATTGGAGTTGAATAAGTCAAAGACACTTCGAACACAATCCCGCAATGTCAGGAAGCCACTACACACGACTTGAGGACCACTACACACATCTTGGTAAACTGATAATCTGGCCAACACGGATAGAGGCGCAAGTCAAACTATAAGTGAGACTTCTGAAAGGGGGGAATGCACGTTTTTCATATCCTAAGAGAACAGACTAATCGCTAGCACTGACTTGAGCATCGGAGTGCAATCGCAGGTACCCAAACCGACCGGCGGAGCACGTGCGTAGGAGAGGAAGAGGTTTGAAGAATTCGGAGACTACCAGCACGACAACAAATTGTGTATCAAGTAGACGAACATTACCTAAGCCCCGACATCCACACAGGTACACAAAGATATTATACTACAAAAGAAAATGGTTTTTTTTTGTGGCTGATGCAGAAATTGTGATATTTATATGTATAAAAATTATAAGAAATGTGATGATGATCAATTGGAATTACGAAAATGATTTTCCACATCTTATTTTCCATTACTCCAAATTACAACTCTGACGTGAAGGAAATTGATGGTATGGTAAGGGTATTTTTGTCATTGTTGAAAAGGAATTAAAATTTGGAAGGTTGGAAATAGTGAAGGGTAATTTTGTTAGAGGAAAAGATTGAAAAGGTGAATCTGAAAAATTTTGAGTTTACGGTGGTGGCACTAAACACTTTCTTATTTTGCTGGGCAAAAGTGAAATGGAAGGCAAATACGAAATGAGAAAGGAAGGTGAAGATGAAGACAAAATGTAAATGGAAGTTGAAGGCGAAGTGCAAATGAAACCACAGAGTCTGAACAGAACCACGAGGTTTGAACGGAAGGCGAAGTGAGAACGAGTTTACGGTTTTTGCGAAGAGGGAAGTGAAATCAACAACAAAGGGGGAGACGAAGGCATTTGGAAAGAACGAAGGTAGTGAAAAGGTGTGGCAAGGGAGAGTGTCTATGTTATATCCTAAAGTTTTGGGATTTGATTAATATTATTGTTGGGTTGTTAAGATTTAATTAGTAGATATGGGGATTTAATTAGTTGAGATTTAATTAGTAGTTTCTATCATTTATCATTTATCTTTAGTTGGGATTTAATTAGCATAACTTATCTCTATCATTTGTAATCTTTAGTACTCTATAAATAGAGTATTGAACTATTATTGGATATATGAATAATACATGCACCTTGTTTCCTTTTCTCAATTCTCTATCGTTGTTCTTGTTCTTGGTATAATCGAAAGCCACCTAAAGATTCCCTTTGTTCAAAGCCTAATCGTTCTTCAAAATCTCTTACGAGAGGACCTAGACGCTTGTATACACCATCATTCATATCAATGTGGACACGAATATTGGTAAGATTTCTTAGTGTTTTTTAGGGGGTTTTCTTGGTTTTTTAGGTTTGCGGTTTTGTTTTGGGATTTGGTGATAATTTTTGTTAATGGTTGTGGTGGTATGACTCTATATACTATAATGGTACGTATCTAGTGAGAAACTTTTGAAGTTTGAGGGTGTTGAAGAATTAAGTTATCTAACATACTTTTGTGCCATATATTTAAGGTCCCGATATATTAATGTATAATTATTTACTTTTGTAATTGCATGATTAGTGAAGTTTTTAGAATTTTGTTGGTTATTTTCGAAAGCAATAACCTATGAATATGCAGGGCGAGGAGAAACATTTTCGTCTTAGCCTTTTCGATTATTAACAGAGCTAGCTATCTTAAAGACTTCTTTAGTAGTAGAAGTTAAGTGTCATTTACTTTAGGTCCATGATGTAATATAATCACCTAGCAATAGAATACATCATATATTGGTATGTAGTAACCTTTTGTCATTATCATGTTCATTCATGAATATAATCCATGTGAAGTGTTTCTTCTACAAAACTTTCATTCGAATTCTTGGAGTAAATAACTAAGTTAATTTACTTTTCATTTTAACTTTCTAGTAAAAGTCATTATGCAAAATTTTATGTATATTTGGTTGTATCATATTACTTTTTAAGAGCTCTTTACAATTTTTATTATAATAGAAGAAAACTATATGAGTCATGCTTTAATCAATGTTTTATTTAATTATCAGTAAAAAGTAAATTTTTAAAATTAAAAAATTATATTTTAATTCTTATTTTTATGCTCCAAGAAATATTTTTGTATTTTTATGATCTAAGATTTAAATTTTATTATGTGTAAATATATTCAGGAAGTCCTATTATACCTAGATCTTAAACGTACAATATTTATATATATTGTTTTCATTAGATATGTCCTAAAATTTAGGAATTTCAAGGACTTTTTGAAATTGTAATCTTAACATGTGTTTAAAGTTAAAGTATTTTTTTCAAAAAAAAAAACTAAACTAAATAAACTATAAATTATAGATCATCATCATCTATGAAAATGATTGACTTATAAAGAGATATATTTCATCATCATCCGAAATAAGTTGCTGCATAAAATGATGACAATTACGATGACACCAAGCATGCAAACATCATTGTTGCAAAAACAACAGTAAACTCACAATTTTGAAAATTTTTGTAATGTACAGAAAGTTGCTAGTAGGTCACCACATATTTCAACAAGGGCACCACTTACATTCACTGAGATTAGAGAATTTAACATTCACTAAGGTCACTTGACACACAACTCAAGCACTATCCCACCCAAGAACAACAGTTAGCTCAAAATTTTAAAGTCGTTGTGCACAAAGTTGGTAACAAATCACCACTTATTACTACACAAGTCACCAGTTAATGTGACTAACTACACTGACACTGATATTAGAAAAGTTTACCTTGGTGACCTACACTAAGATCACTTTACACACACCCTCATACACCACTCCACCCAAGAACAACTTTAAGTTCAAAATTTCAAAAATTTGTTCAAAGTACAAAAAGTTGGTAGCAGGTCACCATGTATCCCAACAAAGGTCACCACTTCTTGTGACTAACAACATTCACACTAAGATTAGAGAACTTAACCTTGGTGTCCTTCACTAAGGTCACTTTATACACACCTCATGTACCACCAACCAAAGAATAACAATTACCTTAAAATTTCAAAAATTTGTTCAATATGCAAAAAGTTTGTAGCAAGTCACCTCTTATTCCTACATGGGTCACCACTTACTGTGACTAACTGCATTGGCACTAATATTAGAAATGTTTACCTTGCCGACCTACATTGAGGTCACTTTACACACACCTCATGCACCAGCCACCAAAGAAAACCACTTAGCTCAAAATTTTGAAATTTTGTTCAATGTACAAAAAGTTGGTAGCAAGTCACCACTTATACCTACATGGGTCACCACTTACTGTGACTAACTACATTGGCACTAAAATTAGAAATTTTTACCTCGACGACCTCCATTGAGGTCACTTTACACACACCTCATGCACCACCCACCAAAAAACAACAATTAGCTCAAAATTTTTAAAATTTGTTCAATAAAATTTGGTAGCAACTCACCACTTTTTCCTAAATGGGTCACCACTTACTGTGACTAACTATATTGACACTGACATTGATATTTGAAAATTTGTTCAGTGTACAAAAAGGTGATAGCAGGTCAGCACGTATTCCAACAAAGGTCACTACTTCTTATGACTAACTACATTAAGACTGAGATTAGAGTTTTATAATCTCATTGTTAATTTAGTTAGTTAGTCGTAGCCACATTAAGTGGTGACTTGTGTAGGAATAAATGATGACCTGCTACTAAGTTTATGCACACTTAAGTGATTTAAAAATTTTGAGCTATGTTGTTCTTGTGCAGGGTAGTGCATGAGATATATGTAAAGTGACCGTAGTAGAGGACACGAATGTCAAGTTCTCTAATTTGATTATTAATGTAGTTAGTTATAGTCACATTAAGGGGCACTAATGTTTTTTTTTTTCAATTTTAAATTTATTTTTTCAAAAAAATATAAATTTGATAGATGATATGTATATATATAACTAATTTTACGTCAACATTTTTTTAATATATATATATATATATAACTAATTTTACATAAAAAATTTAAGTAATAGAAACATCCAAAAAATAGTTGATATTATTGTTATATAACTTATTCAATCACAATTTATCCAGAAATAAACTACGAATTAGTGACCAAAATGACCCTTTTAATACAAGCTACTCTCAATAACTATATCGTTCAATATACACAACTGTTAAAACAAAAAATTTAAGTAATAAAAACATCCAAAAAAAATGATATTGTTGTTATATAACCTATTCAACTACTCACAACCACAACTTATCAAAAAACAAACTACAAATTAGTGGCCAAAATGACCCTCTTAACATTCCTAATTACAAGCTACTCTCAACAACTACATTGTTCAAATACACAATTGTTACAACCAAAAAATGTACTTATAAGTGCTTACAAGAAACATATATCAAACTTTGTTGATGGGTTCAAACGCCTCAACAATTACCACACTATTTTCTCTAATTACCTATAGAATTGGAGTAAAATTATCAATTTAAAATCAAAGATCATAATCTACTAACTACAATACCATGACTACGGATGTTTAAAAGAAAATGCAAAAGAACTCACCACCATCCCTATGTTAATTTTCTCATTGTCATTCACTTCCATGGTGTTGTCAACAACTAAATTCATAAATTGGTCAAAGCCAAGGAGAATATAAAAAATTCATATAGCACAATTTAGAAGAAAAAAAAAACACGAACACACAAAGCGAACAAATACAGAATTGCGAACATAATATCTTCTTTGTATATAACTAGTTGAAACAAAAACATCTACATTTTTATGATAAAAAAATATAATTAAAAGGTAATTATTATAACAATTATCAAAATAAAAATGGTTATTAAAACTTATTTTAAAATTGTGAAGTAATATATACATAATGAAAGTAATTAGAAAAATAATCTATTTTATTAATTATTATAATTACAGTGATTATTATCTTTCATCGTGGTAATTATTATGGGTATAACTTCTTAAAGATTATAAAATGAAAAAAAAGTCGATTGTATTGGTAAAAATAAAAGTAATAAAAATATAAAAAAGGTAGTTATAAAAATTAATCTACATTTATTAATTATTATATATTATAGAATACTTTATAGATAGATTTAGTTAAAATTTATTAAAATATATACAATAGAGAGTGAAATTCGAAGATTCAGACAGATTTTACTAACAGTTTTCTGCGTTAATGGAACGTGGATTGGAGCATCATGCAGAGTAATTATAAGCGAATATGTAATCCAATTATTAGAGCAATTATAACTCACCCAACTCCTTTGATTTTGAGTAAAGTGAGAGTTAAAGGACTAGACCAGCCAAAGTTCAATAATGCTAAGATAATCCAAGAAAAACTATATTTTGTTGAATTAATAAAAAATCTTTTCAATTACTATAACAAGTTAGAAATATGCTTTAATGATAAGTGACCAACATTCATCATAAATAAAACTTGCTTAGCACTTACTAAGCCCACAGAATACCTTTTTGTATTTAATAATAACAAAATTTATTAAATCACTCAGAAGTGAAACATATGCAAAACGGTGAAGAATGCAAATAATAACAAGACAACACCTTTTAACAAAGTAATGGAAAACAACAACTAAGGGCACATGAATTTCTTTGGATTAAGCTCCAATTGTGGCGGCTCCTTAGTTACTTTGGGATTCAAAAAATACTGCAAGATGAAGGACTGAATTTGAACATATGTAAAAGCAACCAAAGCCCGCCATTTATCTTTTTTACTTACAATTTAAAATTTACAATTTCCATAAGCCCTTGAACATGCATCACATTATATACAAAGTTTATACAAAAACTATCGTTAAAGAGTTATTATAAGAAATATTGGAAGGGAAAAATACGTTAGTTACACAAAATCATCATGCGGTAGTAGTGAACACAGATTTAAATTGGCTTTTTATATGGAATTCACTATCTTATGGTATACATAAGAGATATACAAGTATCTGAATGCAAACTAATATTGAATGCAAATACAATTGAATTTACAGTAATCTAAAATTAAAATAAAAACAACAAATGTAATCAGATATTGAAATACTGATTTCAAATTCAGAATTGAAAAGCAGTAAACAATCGTTAAAGTATAAGAGAATTTGAATGCATACATGAAAGAAAATGTGATGATAAGAACACAATTTTAGAATGACAAAAAAAACCCTAAATAACCTCTAAAATCAAAACCTAAAACAAAACTTTAAATAACTCCTAAAATCAAAACTCAAAACAGAATCCTAAATAACTCCTAAAATCAAAATCCAAAACGGAATCCTAAATAATCCCTAAAATCAAAAGCCAAAATGCAAAATCTACATAACCCTAAAATCTAACACCCAAAACAGAACCTTACATAATCTCTACGATCAAAATCCAAAACGAAATTCTAAATAACACCTAAAATCAAAACTCAAAACAAAACCCTAAATAACCCCTAAAATCAAAACCCAATTGGTAACCTAAATAACCCCTTTAAAACCAAAAACCAAAAAAACTCCAATATCAAAAAACAAATGAAAAAAAAACAACCTCAAAATCGAAGAAAAAATCGATTCACACTCGCACTCCAAGTTGCACTCCCAATCGAAATTGAAAATCGTACTCGTCACCAAAATCTCACTTCAATTCCAAATCTCCTTAAAATCGCATTGCTCAAACTTCTGCTTCATTCTCGCAAAAGCTACTCTTTCAACCCTACATTTTTAAAATCACCACCTTATCAACTCAACCCCACAATTCAATATTCTATCATTTCATTGTCCACGTCATGAGGTGTAATTTTGCGCATCCATTTCTTTGTTTGTCAAATAATCAATACTCTTAGAATTACATATTATATAATTAAGTAGAGCATTTTGTAGGGTACATCTCCTTCAAAATGATTACATAATTATCTAATAAATATAATCAATTATACATATTTAGTTGTATCAGACACTATGTTTAAAAGTTCATTAAAATAAAACTTTATAAACAGGTGGAGATTTAAATATATTTATTATTTTTTATTGTATAGCCTATATTTAGTATCCTTACACTCCTACTTACCAATGAATTTAATGAAAATAAAATTCTCAATGAGTACAAGTGAATTTTATGAGACAACAAAAGAACACATTCCAACATTTAAGGAATGATACATTACGATTTTGTGAATATCAATCACATACTCTATAAATACTTGGCACCCGCTCTAGATGTTGAGTAAGACTTTTCACAACCACATGATGTCAAAACATTGTGTAAATACAATTACCGAAAGGTAGAAAAGTGACTGTGTTGACCAAGTTCATAAAGAAGCTAGAAAACCTTAAGAAGAGGAATACTTAAAAGAAAGAAAGAGTAAACACTTTAGGTTTTATACTAGTTCACCATTAATCGACTTTATACAATTCTGGAAATTGAATAGAGACCTACAGAAGTCAAAGAACAATAGAACAAAGCGTCAAGACAATTATTGAAAATGAATGTAGAAACTTACTAATGAACTAATAGAAAGTTAAGAGACTTGAGAGTAGGTAAAAAAGAAAAGGCACCAAAGCATATACTTAGAACAATACAAGAGGACTTTTATCAAACAAGTTATGTGCACTAAATCAAATGATCAAACACATAACATACATCAGCAACATAGCAATGATTTGGAAAAATTGAATCAATATCTGGATGTCTACGTCACGCTCACGTCCAGAGTCCCTGCGTTCGCATATTGTTTCCCTGTGATGAACACTTGAAACACAAAGACAATGGGCGCCCTAGCGGCCGTTTACACTCCGACGCTCAAGTCAATATTAGGGCTAGGAAACACCAAAAACTGTATACTCTTGCTCTTGTGTATAACGACACAAGAGGATTCTCCCCTGGCCAAGTTTGTTAACTTACTATTTATAGACGGAAAACTAGGGTTTCCTGTTTACCTGAAATGGGCCTTTCTGATGGGCGAGCCCAACACTGTTGTTACCTTACTCTTAAGATAACCTAGCGCGTGGGGTCTCTAACTGGAGTGCAACCTCTGATGGGATGACCACCTAGATGCCTTCTCGTGCACCTGATCTCTGGGGTCACTCGCCTCTTAGAGTGCTCTAGTTGTTCACGTGTCATGCATACAACTTGCCTCTGATCGTGGCCCTTGTTGGCCATATCCTTCCAGTTGCTTTTATACTTGGTGTCACGCCTGAACGCGTCGTCCACCCTACACGCATGGGCACTCGTGATCTAGTCTTCTCCCTTACTGATAACTAGTGTGTGATATGGGATCCACTTCTCGTGGCCCATCTCTACTATTTGGATCTCTGATGCCCGACCTCTCCACACTGTTTAGTGGCAAGTCGGTACATCCTGATGACCGATGTTTGACCACTCTCGGCTCCTTAGCGCACGTGCTTTGCGAGGTACTGGCTCGCGCTGCTCGTGGGACCCACTTACGTGGCACCAACATTACCAGTGGTCAGTCAATGCTCGGGGACTAGTCGGTACACAAGCCCCTCAGCCTTGAGCTGTAACTCGTTCAGCGAAGAGGCTAAGTCCTTGCCCTGGTGATCTACGTGGCTCTGTGCGACAGGGCGTAAATACGGCGCCAAAGTGACGTCTTTCCGAGCTTGTCTTATCTATGCACACATGTCTTGATCAACGACTAGGGTTTAACGTCGCTTACACTTCTTTGTTTGCTTTTAAACTCTGGAAAACGCGCGCAACTAATCGCTTGTTACATCATTCTCTAAAACTCTTCGATCGTTTCGCCTTCTTCCTCAAGCATTCGCGCACTTCTTCCACGCTTTTCTGCCTTCTTTCGCTATCGTCTGCAGGTATGAACACTGACTTTCATTCACTCTCATTTACTGGTTCTCGATAACTGCTTGTGTTGCTTGATCTTTGCATCGATCACTTTCTGTTTCTGGGTTTCCTTTTGATTCAAGAAACCCTAAACTCTAGGAGATGTTTTTTCTTGTTACTGTAACGTTGCGTTTGCGCTTTCCTTCTGCACATTCGCATGGTTTATCTCCATATCTTCTTTGAACTTTGTGTGCAGGCATGGGTTTGACCGAAGAAAAACGGGCCAAGTTAACTAATATTCTCACTCGTCTTCACGGGGTTTCCAAGGACGTGGGCACTTCTCTTCAACATGCCCGCGCCCTTGTCGCTGCTGCGTCTTCACTCGTTCCTTCCAATCCTGGGGTTTCAGTCCCTCTCACCATCGTCCAACCGTCCCCCGCTTCACTCTCTTGCAGGGGTAAAGCTGTGGTGATTGAGTCAGATGAGGATTCTGCTGAGGGACCAATCTACAAGAAACCCAAACCTACGTCAGTGATGGTTTCACACTCATCTTCCTCCGGTAGCTCGGCCTCGCCCCGGGGTCACACGACCGGTGTTTCTCTGCTCCTTGATCTTGGTGGGACTGGTGCCTCTGCCCCTTCTGTCCCTGAACTGCCCCTTGTCCTTCAACATGCCATCAAGGGCTTTAAGCAAGGGGTGACTGTGGACCTGGATGAAGCTGTTGCCAGGGAGAGACTGAGTTCTGACTTCGGGGCACTTCTCGCTTAGTTCAATGTTCTATTGTCCAGGGCTGAATCTGGAGACTCCTCAATAGCTCGATCGTTTGTTGCCCGCGAGGCGACTCTAAAAGAAGAGTTGGTCCATTTCTCGAAGCTACTCCACGCCAAGCGCCAAGAGGTTACTACACTGGAGGCGAGAGTTTTGTCCCTGCGGGTTCAGGTCTTTGAGCTGGAAGAGGCCGATGAGGAGTCTAAAGCCAAGATTAGGGGGCTTGATCGAAGATCCACCAACCTTGAGGTGCAACTGGATCGGGAGAAAGCCGAGTTTCGTCAGCAAGACCAAAGGTTTAAAGAAGCTGAGGCTGACCTGACTGGTGCCGTTCTGGATGCTTACGACGAGGAATTTAAGGATGCTGTCGCTCAAGTTGCTTGTGTGCATCCAGAAGTGGACACTACACCCTTTTCCGCATCGAACTTGGTTGACAATGGGAAGATTGTTCCCAGGGTCCTTCCTTGATTTGTATTGGACCGATGCACAAACTCTTTTATCTGCTTGCTAACTTTACTTTCTGAACTCATATCTGCTTTATATCTATATGTCAAATTGCATTTTGATTCTCATAATTGCTTCTGTCATGGTGTCTGGCGCCAAGCCATTTCCTTGGGTGTTCTGCTGCATGTTCCCCTTATCATGAGGGGAGGTTTTTACTGTGAACTGGATTGTTCTGCCTTGGCGTTCTTCGCAAGGGAAGCAAACTCTTAACTGTCCTCGGCTTCGCTCCAAGGCGTAGAGGATTTATCTGTCAAATTATTTCGTTTTTCCTTGGCACTTTCACTCACGAGGGGAGGTGTTCTCTACGAACCTACCTCTCTGCTCGCAAGACTTCTAGCGCAAGAGAAATTAATTCTTAATTGACCTCAGCTTCGCGCAAGGGCGAGGAGGATTTAGTTGCTAACTATTACGTTTAAACCTAGCGCTCTCACTCGATAGGGGAGGTGTTCTCTACGAACCTGTTGAACCAAGTGGTGTTCAATGTTTTGAAGAATCCAAATCCTTTGAAGGATGATGAAGCCTCTGCTTTGCTTGATGCTGCTGTGCTGGTTTAAGCTTTGTTCTGGGGTAGTTCAATGTTG
>Ga0123342_1009780_pt1 | contig 11284 bp, 4 predicted proteins | sample Turbeawhitnodule_FD_89960 | JGI IMG/M metagenome (GOLD analysis project Ga0123342, IMG submission 89960) | Root nodule microbial communities of legume samples collected from Mexico - Turtle bean Mexico white nodule | ecosystem: Host-associated > Plants > Roots > Nodule | place: Mexico: Nepantla... | reverse complement strand
TTTTTTAATAATACTTTTTTTCATGTGATGGCAGATGATTGTTGTTACTTGAGGTGTCAGCCTTGCTGAGATGACAAGTTGCATTGTGATGCCTAACATGAGAACTTTTATAAAAAAAAAAAATAACTTCTATTATTAATAAAAATTTAGAAATTATTATTTAATTAGTTATTAAGATTTTTGCTAACAACTTTAAAATTTAAAGTAATTGATAGTTAAAAATTTGGTAACTAATTAGATATTAGTTTAAAAACTAGTTTATAATTTTTTTAATAATAGAAATTATTTTATATATTTTTTTTTTATAATTTTTTTAAAAATAATTTTTATTTAATGATTTATTTGTAGTGATACACTAGATCTATAATATTAATTAAAATTTTCATTGTCTCATAATTAATTACAAATTTGTGTCTATAAATTCACATAATTACTTTTACAACATACATTTTTAGAAAGAAACAACAAATTTAAAAAATATTAAGCGATAATTAGTCATATAACTAGTACAAAAGATTGAAACTTATAAAAAAAACCCTAAAATTCTTACCTAAAAGCTACCTTTTTTGGAATTTCAACTTTTAACATTTTTAACATGTAGATTTAAAAATTAAAAATATTGACATGTAATATAATTTAAGAAAATTTTGTAGAATATTTCCATGTAAAATATAAGAAAATTGACATGTAATATTATATATATATATATATATATATATTTTGGATAATTTATTTTAATATTTCCATATTATGAGTTTCTCATTATTATTAACAAGTATCTTTAAAAACAAAATATTAAATAAAAGATAGAGTTAAAAATTTAGATATACACAGACAATTAGACCAATTTATTCATTAAAGGTGTGAAATACTGGATAATTTTGTAATACCCAAAAAAATTGCTACCCAACTATACTATAAATCTATTAAAAGGGTATGCAAAGCTTATGATAATATAAAATATAAATATAAATATTTATGAAAGGAGGATAAAAAGATAAAAAAAATATTTTTTGTAATATATATATAAAGGATATTTAACAAGTGAAATATTAACTTACGTTTTTCGAAATATTCATATTAAATATATTCTATTAGATACTAACATTTGATCAAATATCCAAGACTTAAATTCACAAGTGAATCTAAGTGAAATGATCATGGTAAGTTCACTACAACCCTCTTCATATTCTCACCACTTGATATCTTAGTCATATGACTGAAATCATTACTCAAACTATGGAATCTTTATTGTAACATATGTGTCAATACTTATTACACAAGTCAAATAATATTTCACATATTATCCCAGATGTATCAACTTAATTTCATTAGAATTCCATCATTTTTCTCAACATAAATATCATTATACAAAATAACTTATTTAAATAAAAACATAAAATCAATTAAATTTACAACTTAATGTCCATTTAACATTTAAAAGAAATATTCTTTCATTGTATATCATATTTAATGTCATCAACCCAATATATTGATGAACAATATAATAATTTGATGAAAATAAACACATTTTAGCATTTAGAAATATTTAAAAAACAAGTTTATTAAAGTTTAAAAAACACTTTCTCACCCAACCAATACTTTGCTCGTCTAGCAAATTAAGCACTTGTTACAATTTGTCTAGCAACATTCTCTTCGTCTAGCCAAATACATAAACACAACCAACGACTTTTATCTCCCCGGCAAGAAAAATGTTTGCCAAGCAACTACACCAGTGTGAGTTTTCCATAAACGACCTCTTATCTAGTGAGAATAGACTCGCCTAGCGAACAAAGTTCTTAGATTTTCAATTAAATGAATTTCACCCAATGAGACTTGACTCGTCCAACAAGCAAACCACTAAGAGTTTTTATTTAAACAATTCACCTAACAAATTTAGCTCGTTAAGTGACTAAAACTCTTGAGTTTTTAATTAAATGAATTTCGTCTTTCGAGAGTTTTACTCGCCTAATAAGTTTGCATAATTCATAAACTATGAAAAATATACAATATACAATTGATCCAATTGGTTTGAATTGATCCAATTGGTTTGAATTGATTTTTTTCTTCATTTAATTCTTATGTCCCATAATGAACTATTTTGCTCCAAAATAAGAATTCAAATTGACTCAATTGAAATATTTTAACTTTCATTACTTACCATACGACAAAATCTCTAATTTAAACATTGTTCTTAACTAAATTCACTTCTCATTAATAGTGTTCAATTTAAAACATTATCAAACAAAGATCTATTAACTAAATTGTAATAACATTTAAGTTTCAAATATTCACATAGTTTTCAAACATACACTTTTTCTTCATAGAAATCAAAATTGTAATCACGTCACCTTAGATAATCTATTCTAAGGTTTTATAAAAAACATCATTAAAATAAACGAAATTATGACTTATTATGATAACATCTTATTTTTAAAATGTAATTTTGAAAGCTAATTTAACATTAATATAAAATATCATTTTATCTTCAAACTATACTATGGATCAATTTGTACTTTTATGCATTCAGAAATTCAATTAAATTTTTCATTCTTTTAAAAACTAAATTTACATACTTAGTTATTTATTCTGATTCTAAATTAATGAAATATAAGCAAGTTATATTAAATTTAAAAAAATAAAAAATATCACAATAAATTTTAAATGTACACTTAATTGGATATAATAATATCGTTAATTAAGAAACTAATAAAATGAATGAAATAACTATTTTAAGAATTTGATAATTTTTATTATTAAGTAATTTTAGCCTGGTCAAAGTTATACGTTTTAACTGCTAACTTTTATTAAAGAGGCATTTATAAATATCTCTAAGATTAGCAAGAATAATATTAAATGAACAATAAAAAATTATTACACAGAATAAACTTTTGGATAATTTTTAAAAACTAAGAGTATTTAAAATAAGTATTTAATGTCACTTAATAAAATAATTAATGACATTTATTAATACATGAATTTAAGAAAAAACAATCTTCTCAATTTCTTTATCATAGCTAATGATATTTATTGATTCCCAATTCTTTTTATCTAAAAAAGCTTGTCAATTCACTATTCACTTTAATTAACACACTTTTTTTTTTATTAATAGTAAACATATGGGTAAAAGATATTTTGGCCGCTGAAAATATACATCATTATCAATTTAGCATATGAAAAACGAAAGTTCTTATTTAATCTTTAAGTATTTGTAAAATTATAAAAATAAATATTACTTTAAAATAATGATATACTTTTTTATCTTGTCAATTTTTCTTTTGATCTAATACAATTAATTTATGTTTAAATTACTTAAAATATTGTAAAGATTACGGTTATAATAAAAATAATAAATATATTATTTAAATATAAAAATATAAAAAATAACATTTTTGTAAAATAAATTAAGAAAAAAAGGAAAAAATATATATAATTATTTTAAAAAATTAGTATTAAAATAATTATTAAATGTCACTTAATAAAAACGTTTTATACCAGTGAGGAAAAAGTATGTGGTTTTTGTTTGTATCCTGCCTTTTATAATTTTCATGTCTGTTCTTCCAAATGACACACTGTCTTTCATCAAAATCTCTGCACTGACCATTTCCCTGTCTTCACTCTGCTTCGTTTCTCATTTGCTGCCATTCCCTAACATTCAAATCAGTGTTCCACTTTTCACTTCTCTGCTCACTTTTCTTTCTCTTTGTTGTTTTACTAATCTTTCCCCACAAAGTCACATGCTTGGTAAGGATTAAGTAGTGTTTGGTTTGGGGGGGTTTCTCAGTGGTTTTCTGGAAAACAAAAAAACATGGTTTTGGTTTCTCTGTTTGTTCAGAAAACTGGGTAGGAAAAAAGCAACAATTTTGCATTCACAATGTAAAAATAAAAAAATAAAAAAATTGTAGCTTGAACCGTTGTTGTTGTTTTTCTACTTCTGGGAATTGAAGATAAACGTTTAAGCTCACAATCTTCTTCATTCAGTTTCCTGAGAAAGAACAGAACTTTATTCGTTTTCTTGTGTTCTTCTCTCTCTCTCTCTCTCTCTCTCTATATATATATATATATATATATATATCTGTGGTTATGGAACTGATTGGCGTGTACTTGCTTCCCACTAAGTTGAAAGGGACAGAGTCTTTTTGTTTGATTGAACTATGCTGAGGTTGTTCAAGAAACTCAGGAATCAACAATGAAAATAAAAAATGTTTGGATCAAAGGTTATTTGGTTGCTTACAATCTAGTAGAATAAACAAACGGATTTTAGTATATGAAATGTAAAATAGTTGGTTTTTCTAGACCAGGATGGATTATTCTTTTTCCTTTGGGGTAATTTTTGTTGATGAGATTTTCCAAACAACCAAACAGAACTTGATATTTGAAGTGAGTTTTTATCTGATATGCTTTCTTTGCACTGTTCAGGTGGCCTATATAATTTCTCACATCCACAGTCTTCAGGGATTTTGAGTACTCATGGAGAATTCCAGGTTTGGTGCTTTTTTGAGGAGTAGAAGAATGGATAGCTTCTTGAGCACAAGTTCTGAGAAGAGGGTGGTAGATAATCCAAACGTTTCAATAAAAGATGAATCTGAAAGAAGGCCTAAGATGGATGCTTTTGTTGATGATGATGGATGGGTTCCTGTGATCATATCTTGGATCAGAATTGTGACTTGTTTTGTTTCTATGATGCTCACAACACTTATCTGGGCATTGATCATGCTTGTGCTTATACCATGGCCCTATGAGAGGATTAGGCAAGGAAACATATATGGGCATGTGACTGGCAGAATGCTGGTAAGCTGCATTCAGTTTGGTAATTGTTTAAACTTTCTGGATGCTGCATATTTTGGAGAGAATTGATGTTCTATTTTTCTTAGTTTTTTTTTACTTATTGTTATGTGAGTCACAATCACTATATAAAATGATTGAATCTTGTTAATAATTTGTTTGGTTGTTTAGAATTTTTGGACAGCTAGAATATTTGAATCTTGTGCAGTTTGAAAATACTATTTTTGTTAAGAGGTTTTAGTAATATCTAAGAATCAGAACATTATATAATAGTCCTTAATTTAGAATTCCATTTGGTTGATTGATTATTCACAAAAAACCCATTTAAATGCTGATCTCCCAATTTAGTGGTGATTAGCAATAATTAGACATAAAGCATATATTGGGTTGTATATTATTTTTTCTGTTGTGTGGTATTGCAGATGAAGATTCTTTAAGCCAGACAATTGTATGTGGTAGGTGGATTTCTTACAAATGCATCAGAGATTCTATTCCGTATATGACATGCAATTACATAATTCAAATGCATTAGATATCCAAGCATCAGGTCATGCACATGTCCAAAATATCAGATTTAAATGGAAATCTGAATATTTTTAAAGTCTAAAGATTCCCTAAACCTAGTAACATTTCTATAAGAGCATGTCTCCAAAGTCTCACTTTCAGTCTTCACACTTTCTATAGCACAATCACTTTACTAAATTTGTTGGATTTCTTGCAAGTTGTAAATGATATTCAAAACATTGATGCAGATGTGGATTCTTGGGAATCCTATAAAAATTGAAGGTGCTGAGTACTCCAACAAGAGGGCCATTTACATCAGTAATCATGCATCTCCAATTGACATATTTCTGATAATGTGGTTGACTCCTACAGGTACTGTAGGTATTGCAAAGAAAGAGGTATGTTGTCATGCTTTATGGTCAAGACAATTGGTGTCTTGCATTGCTTTATGGGAAAATTTTCACCTTAGAATGTTTAATTCAATAAATCTCCCATGACACACCACACACTCAAGTTTGCAATTGTTATTGTCAAAGCTTCGAAATAAAGATTAAGAAACTTGTGTTACAATTACGTACACTACATTAAAGCATCACATCAGGCAAGGAATATTCATCATCTTCATTTACTGTAATAACTTGTTAACAACTATTTCTATGCAGATCATATGGTATCCTCTATTTGGCCAACTTTATGTTTTGGCCAATCATCTTCGTATAGATCGGTCCAATCCAATGGCAGCTATTGAGTCCACGAAAAAGGTATTTAACATTTTCCCTTCTTCATCATCACCACCATCTATCATACACTAGTGTAAAATTCTAATTTGTAATCAATGCGATGCTTAGGCAGCTCAAGCAGTAGTGAAGAACAATCTGTCACTGATAATTTTCCCAGAGGGCACAAGGTCTAAAAATGGACGACTTCTACCTTTCAAAAAAGTAATTTCCCACCTTCAGTTTCTTCTTCCAGTGCAGAATTTATTAATGCTTCTGACTTGCTGAAAAGAGATGCTTTTTTTGTTTGTTTAACAGATGGTATTCATGTAAGAGTTTTTAGTATCTATGAAGTGTAAAAGAACTAACATTATCAACTAATAAAAAATCTTTCTAGGTATAGTTTTTAAAGTAGTTATTATTATAGAAGTAACCAACTTACCATGCACGTGAATCTATAATTTAAAGACAATGTAAAAACTCTTCTACACCATAATCAGTAGAGAATTTATTCTTAAAATGTTAGCTTTCTCACTTGGAACTTAAAAGTTTTGCTTTCCTAGTTTCTGCAAATATGCCATTCATGAAGGATCAAATGTGCCATCAAACCAACTTAAAAAGCTTGTTTTCTCAATCGGAACTAATCTGTCAATCATTGTTCCTTGATTTTGTGTGAAGGGTTTTGTTCATTTGGCTCTGCAATCTGGTCTTCCAATTGTTCCAGTGGTTCTGACAGGTACTCATCTGGCATGGAGAAAAGGAAGCTTACATGTCAGACCAGCACCACTTACTGTCAAGTATCTTCCTCCTATAAGCACTGAAAATTGGACACTCAGCAAGATTGATAACTATGTTAACATGTTACATAACATGTATGCAGAAAATCTTCCCAAATCTCAGAGACCTCTGCCTTGAAAGGCTGAGTCATTCTTAGCTGAGTTATGCATTGCATATATATAGAATGAGGTTTTTGCATATGACTTGATCAAATCATTCTCATACCATTTCTGTCGCTAGCTCATCATAATTGATACGCTTGCATCTTAAGTACCATTCTATATTTTATGTAAAATATTGATAAGTTTTCTCCAATAATCCAGAAAATATATAAATGTTAATGTTCTGCTTAGGAACCACAAATGGAATGATTTTTTTCCATTTTTCTTACTAAAAATAGGGTAATTTCATAGGTTAATAGTCAAATTGGATAAACTTTTCTAAAAATTATTAAAATGGATAATTTTTTTAAAATTATCGAAATAAGTGTTAGGATGACACGACTTCAATATAATTAAATTTCAACTGAAGTGGTGTCACCTCACTACAAGAAATTCATTAAATAGCAACCAAAATTAAAGATAAAAAATAATTCATCATTATATTAATTAAATTAGATACTATTTTAGAGACTAAAAAATATTATTTGTATTTAAAGTGATTTTTATTATTAATAAAAAATTATGAAATGATTTCTAAGTTGATATCTAAATTAGCTACTAGAGTTTTAACTACTGGTATTTTAGATTTTAAATTGCTCTCAATTAGTCTTTTAGAAATTAATTTAGAATCTAAAATATTAGTAACTAAAACATTGGTAGCTAATGGTTAAATACAATTTTAAATACTAATTTATAAATTTTAATTATTAATAGACACTACTTTAGATATCAATAGTTTTTTTAGTATCTAAAATAGTCTCTTATTTAGTCTAATAGTAACTAATTATTTTACTCTTTAAAATTAATTGCAATTTAATGGTTTTCTTGGGTCTATACGGTTTTAGTATTAATTAGATTATGCTTACATTGAAATCGTGTCAAGAATTACTCATCTCAATAATTTTTTAAAATTTTATTTAATTTAGTAATTAACATATAAAAATTACTTAGTACGGTGAAAAAACTGATTTTTTCATAAACTTTTCATCACTTTTCCGTGATTACATCACAACCAGCCTCACCGAGTCTTGTGTATTTTTCCGAAGGCAGATTCTCCCTACACCATATGACTTTGGACTAGCACCCAAAACATGTCAAATGACTAAAACATCCTTAATGAATTGGAAAACAAGTTACACTTAATTGCACCCAACACCTATCAGCCGAGCACAATGTGCGTTTAGGGTTTATTCTTCCGGACATTGAGCCAAACACACACAAGAAGGTAGCGTTTTTGAAGCACTTCGGCGATGACAGAGAGCGGAAGCATAATGAGAAGGTACCGGAGAAGGAGGCACGTCGCAGAATGGTTAGTTTTCACGTTTCTTATGGGTTCTGGATATTTATATCTGTTAGTATGTTTTGAGTTCCGGATGTGTATATCCGGTTGAGTTCTGGATGCTTATGTCCGGATAAATGTTTTTTTTGGTTAGTTCTGGATGACAATATCCATAGGCAAAACTGACACTTCCGGATGTCAATATCTATACATAGGCAAAACTTTCTAAATGCCAATATCCATAAGTAAATATGTGACTCTTATATATTGACATCCATAAGTAAAAATATATGACGAGGACAAAGTTGGATTTAAAAAGTTCCATCAATAAAATATAAAAAATAATATGATGCAAGAAGAAATTGTCTTTTCTCTAAAAGAAATTTATCATTGAAAATATTTTATTAGACTTATGAAGTTTTTTTAACTTGAAAAAAAGTTTATCATATTAGATAATGAAAAATGCGAATTCTCAAATAGAATAATTTAGTAAAAGTTAAATAATTACTTAAAAATATCTTCAACTTTTTTTTACTGTTAGAACAAAATTGATTATGATTTTTTTTAAGTGATGTGATGCTATAGAAACTATAAAAAATACTGCCTCATTGTAAAAGGTAGTTTAAAAAATTCTTATTGGAAAGTCTTTATTAGACATGTACCACACATGTATGTTAATATTCTTAAGAAATTAAAAATATTTTTTATTAGGATATATTTTGAATTTAAATAACATAAGGTTTTAATTTAATTTGTATAAATTTTATTATGTCATCTTATTTTAAAGATTTTATATGTTTATTTTTTTCTCCAATGCAAGAGTTTTATAAAACTCCATTTAACACAATAGTACTAGGTACATGTTTTAATTTTAATTTTGTTTCTATTATTAGTTATTGTAATGATTGTCAGTCTTTTCACTCTTAAATATTGTATATATTCTTAGATTTTTCTTTTACAATTGTTACCAAAATTTGATAAAAATGTTTTCTTTCAATTATTTCAAACTACTAGAAATGATTAGTATGCATGTTTAGCCATGTTCAGTGCTTATTATTTTCAATCTACGTTGTTTTATTTGTTTTAAATTAATTTTGAGTAAGAAGATTATCTGAATTTAGAACACATAATATATTATCAATTAAAATTCAAAAAGATATTTTATATATTGAAAATAATTTATTTACTATAAATTTTAATTAAATAGAAACAACATCCATTGTTTTATGTAAAGCATTAATAAAATAATACTACTTTCACTCACATTCATAAAAAAAATCCTTTTTTTTGTTAAATATTAACAATGTTTAACTGCATTTACTTATTTGATGATATTTTTTAAAATGCTTTAACTTTAATTAATTTTTCTTTTGATTACACGTCATGAAAAGATGTTTTTATAATATGTATTTTGTTTTCTTGGAAAGGACTTTTGCAATAAATATTAAAAAGTAATAAAATTCAGTGAAATTTCACACTACAAGAAAATCATGAAATAGAAATCAATTTTTAGAGACTGAAATAATTAATTGCAATAATAACTAAATTAGAGACCATTTTAGAAAGTAAAAAAAAAATTGGTTTCTAAATTAGTTTCTATTATTGTTAAATAGTTTCTAAATTGATATCTAATTAGCAACCAATGTTTTAACTACCAATTATTTAGTTTCTAAATGTGGTAACAAAAACATTGGTTACTAATTAGATACCAATTTGGAGTTTGAAAAAGTGGTTGTATTATTCTTAATTGGTTGACCTGATTTGCATTGAAATATTTGGAAAAAAAAGGGAGAGGGGGGAAGCACCCTTTCTAAACCGAGAAGAAAAACATGAAAATTTTGGATAAATGTTTGGTTGACTTGATTAGCAGTGAAACGCATGGAAATAAAAAAGATGGAGAGGGGAGAAAGTCCTAAATCGAGAAGAAAAGTGTGAAAAGTTTGGATAAAGTGATGTATTTACAATTTTCACCTTCATGGTCATTTTAAGTAGGACTTAAAATTGGTTGTGTTGAAGTTGGACTAAAGTTGGTCTAAAGTATGACTTAAGTGGGTTGTGTGTTGAAGTTGGTTTGGCCACAAGGAGCAAAAGGCTAGCGGTGTAGGACTTGAAAGAGGAGGTGCTGTTCTCTGGTTTTGCTGTTTGGGGTTGTTGGGGTCTATAGAGGTCTCTCTATGGGATATAAAGATGTTGTGGAGCCTAGGAATTGAAACAGGTAGGGTGCTGGTTGACGAGAGGATTTTGTGAGGCAGGTTTCTACATTGGGTGGTGCATCACCTGTGAAGGTTTGGAATTGGAAAAGAGTATCACTGGAAATCCCTTTTGTTGCACAATCAAGAGCAGGAATTTTTCTTTTTTGATTTACTTTTTGACTTAGGAACAAATCTTGTGTCTTTGGTTGAGCAATAGAAAGCTTCTCTATCACTACAAAAAATTATGTATAAATTGACAGTTTTAATGTGGCGGTTATTAATAACCGCCACAAATTTCTGCTTAATACGATGTTTTAATAACCGCCAGAATTATCGTGCAGATTGTGTCATTTTAAAGTGTCACAAATCTCCTTTGAAATATACACTCTCCAGCGTTTTTCTTTCCTTTGTACATTTTCTCATTCTCAATTTATTTTTTGGAAACCTCATCAATTTTACTCTTAGGAATCCTCTTCACTCACAAACCCTAATCCTCTTCCTCTCCAAAAACCTCAAACCTTCATTCTTCATTCACGACACCCTCAAACTCTTCACTCTTCTCTGTAAACCCTTCCCTTCACTCTTCACTCTTTTCATGAAACTCTTCACTCTCATCGCAAACACTCTCGCTCACTTTCACAGTCACTATTCTCGCCAAAGCCTTTCTCATGCCCTCTCACTCTCACGCAAACACTCGGTCTCCGCAAACCCTCTCACCGCAAAACCTAACACTCCTTCACAAAAAATCATTGTCGCCGTTTGTTCTGTCCGCCATCGCCGCCGGCTTGAAGGACGCCCTCCGCGCAACGATTTCAAAAGTTCATCATCGCAACAACTACGATTTCGATGATTCTTGGTTTGGTTTCTAAA
>Ga0123342_1009779_pt1 | contig 11285 bp, 2 predicted proteins | sample Turbeawhitnodule_FD_89960 | JGI IMG/M metagenome (GOLD analysis project Ga0123342, IMG submission 89960) | Root nodule microbial communities of legume samples collected from Mexico - Turtle bean Mexico white nodule | ecosystem: Host-associated > Plants > Roots > Nodule | place: Mexico: Nepantla... | reverse complement strand
TATTTTTATTTTAAAAATTTTTTTAAAATTTTTTTTTTATTTAAAAAAAAAATTAAAATTTAAAATTAAAAATTTTTTTTTAATTTTTTTTTTTTTTTTTTTAAATTTATTTTATTTTTTTTTTTTTTAAAATTTTTAAATTAATAAAAAAATTAAGATTTTTTTTTTTTTTTTTTTTTTTGAAATATATCACACTTTTGGCTAGCACTTGGAAAACTATTTAAATACCTTTGAAATGAGTATATTTGAAGGGAAATCTGGTTGCATGTAATTAGATATGAAGTGCAGGATATAGCAAATTTAATTTTTTTATATTAATTAAAATCATATTTTCTAAATACAATATGCTTTAAAAATTTGATTGCAAAAAGTTTACAAATGTTATGTGAAGAATATGATTCTTTGAAAATGTTGAAACTCACCATCATATAATATGATTTTTTTCAAAATTAACTCACTTCCAATATACAATTTGTCCAATTCAACAATAAAATTTTAATTTGTCGATTTTCAAAAATTCAAAAGCAAATTGCACTATCCAAGGCTATGACTCCTCAGAAACTTAAAATGTATTAATAGTAGTATACTATTATTTGTGATTATATATTTTATTGAATGGAAAAATAAAAATATTTATTTTTAGCCTCTCATTCTAGAGCTTTGTCTCCGCTGTTCTCACATTTGTTTGATCTTCTTTTTTCTCATCTCGTTGATTTGTAATTTTCCATATATATCTTTGCGAGAAATAAAAAAGTTTAGCAAGTCCAAATGAAAATTTGTTAGAAATTAGAGTTTTTTATTCATTATAACCTGAAAAAGAATTTCAGAAGAAATGGTTTACAAGTATGTTGTTTGAGACCATAATGTTTTTTTTTTTTTATCAGAAAAAAATGTACTGAATACCAAGTATGGTTTGTTTTATGTGACAGGTCTGCAGTCACTGCATTGGATCTGTTCATATATTATATTGGATCTGCTGTCATAGTGTGGAAAGAGTAGAGAAACATGTAAATTCTACAAGTGATTCAAGTAGCAAAGAAATATACCATACCAATATGCATCCTTGTAAATCAAGGATCATGGCAAAAATAACTTTTAATATTAATATTGATATTTGATAGATTCGTTCAATCAAAACAAAAACTCATGATTAAACATTACAAATAAACTTTTTAACAATGAATAAAATACGCTTTAATCAACTTTTATTATACATTCTTAACACAGAGTATCTACTTAGTTGTTAGAATACATTTTTCAGGTAAACTCCGACCAAGTACCAACAATTAAAAAAAAAAACTTGAAGTAAAAAACAAGAAAATAATCAACTGTAAAACCAGTTCCAAATACTATTTAGATTATTTTTTCTATACAAATACAAATATAATCAATTTAAACTTAATAAGACTTTACTTTTATCACTTGTTATTTGGACACGAATTCTATACCTGTCACCTTACAACTTCTTTTATATTTATAATTTTAAAAATCAACTCTCACTTTAAAAATAAATAAAAAAACAGATATAAGTAAGTGGTCTTGAAGAAAAGAAAGGAAATCCACTAGGGTGAAATTGGATGGTGAAGACGAAGTTGTAAACTGTGATGTCATTGTTTTGTTGAGATTGAATACCTGGAAAGGTTAAAAGGAAGTGAGAAGGTGTGGAAAATTTAGGGCACAGGAATCCTATGACAGATAATGGGTATGTATGGAATTTGATATTGATTAATTAATTAATTGATGATGTTCCTCTTTCATTGCGAGACTGTGACAGTGAATGAGTTCAAAACTGTGAAGTGTACTATTGGAGGGTCCCTCATTGGTGATGTATAGTGTAATTTTGGGTAGTACGTTGATGAAGGGACACATTCTTCATAGACACCAACTCATACACAATAAATTAGAATCACAGTTTTCTTGTTAGTGTGTCTCCCTCAGGTGAACTTTCCTAATTAATTCATTTCAAAGCTACTCCTAAATATGTGTCTGCCAACTGCACCTATTCATCTACGAGGGGATCTGTGACTCTCAATCACCAATTTATTCCATGCCTCGTTTAAGAACTTTCATTTCAACTTTGAAAGAGACCTAAGAAATCACGTGAATTACCACTCACAATTTGAAAGTGATCTCCATCATCTACATACATGGACTCCATTATTTTCTTGGCCCATAGTCTTCAACTCATTTATAGTTTCAAACTCATGTTCTAAGCTAATTAGTCTAAGGTAGATTTCTAAACAACTGCAAGTATGAAAGAGGGTTGAAAGTGACACTCTTATCATCATATATTGTGTATTCTATGAGATACAATAAATATTTTCGCAACACACTCTCAAGTCTTTCAGCTGACTTAGTCTAATGTGTGCACTGATAGAGCTAGGGTCACTCCCTTGGATTCGAGGTCAAGGGAAGAAACCTCCAGAAAACAAATAAGAGAGAAGATAAGAAATAATTATTTTTCTTATTCTCATTCCTTTCATCATAGTAGTATTTAAACAAATTATCTAATGTCAATCATTGGCAACCCGCAATACAAGGAAACAACAAAACAAAATTTGATTGCGTATCTACCCCTATGACTTAGCAGAAAAACAGAATTGTATATGACTCATCATAATTCTCCTTCACACATAGTCACTTAGGTAAGTGGGTTTTCGGGTCATCCTAATGGGTCTGGACGAGTGGGCCTCTGCATTCCTATCATGCACCCTGACATTGTCTCATCTTTGAGGATGTATCGCCCTGGTCAATCCTTAATAACTTCACCAAAATAGTTGAATTTACAAAGAATTTCATGAGAATGTACGTAGGAAATTGTCCCAATGAAAGATATAGAATGCCAACACATCATTCGATAATATCGTCAATTTACCAATCAGAATGTAGAAGGCGTTGGTATGCTTGTGTCACCTCTCACAAAGACTGAAAACAATCTCCTATCGACCACTTCATAATTGTTATTGTGTGTGACAATAATCCCGAATTAAACACAAGTGTGTTGATTTGAGGATGAGATACCCCGAATTCGCTTAATTTTTGACTACCATGAGAGACCAATTTTTTATTATATATCATCTTAACAAATACATTTATGTTATTGAATATACACCAACGCTATGATTAATAAAAAAAAACTTTAACTAATCAATTGGCATATAAATGAATGAGTTTTTTTGGGTTGGTGGATAAAAATGAAAAGAATTTTTCATTCTTACCTTCTTACCTCACCCTGAAAGTAAAGTGATGTGATCTGCTAAATTTATTGGCATAGAAATATGAGTTTTTTTGGGTTGGATAAAAATGAATTTGGGCTCAAGTGATGTAGTCTGTACTTGACCCAAACAAAGTTGTAGAACCACGCAGAAAACAACGTGTAATGTTCATGCGGATTTTTATTTAAAATAAAATATATATATATATATATATATATATATATATATATATATATATATATTAATAATTGAACTTTTACGAGTAGGTTAATTCAAGTTTTGAAGAATAACTAAATTAATTCTCACCCATGTACTAATTGCGTTAGACTTATATAATAGAAGGTTTTACCCTACCCAGAAGTTAACATGTTTAAGGTTAAAAAAGGAAAATTTCTTTTGGGGGGTGGGGCATTAAAAAACTTCTAACGTGAGTTTTTCTTCTAAACAAATATAATTCAAATGATAATTTTGGAGGGCAATTTTTTGTGTGTGTGGAAGGGGGCTATAATATCGAAATTTATTTTTTGACATGCAAAACATTATCCAGTGAAAGATATATAAAAGAGAGAAAAATATAAAGATGATAAAAAAAAGAGATAAAATAATAATATACGTTAATTTATTTTTGAAAAACAAGATGTAAAAAATTATTTTTCTTTCCATATAATAATAATGATAATATTGTTTTCAGAATAAAAGAATGCATTTTTTATAATATTGTTTTCAAACAACAATCATTTTAATTTCTCTTAATTATATTTCATTGCTTGTTTTTTCTTATTTGAAATTCCTTCTTTTTTACTTACAAATAATTTCTAACGAATACATTTTCAGTTTTTTTCTTCAAAGATGAAAAAAATTGATTGAATATTTTAATGAATGAAAAGTAATATGGTAGGGTGAAAGATGTTAGAATTTTCGATCAAGAATTTTTAGTAAAATCAGTTTAGAATATGTTTCGAATGAGAGAATTAATGTGGTGTTCATAGGAGACTAAGTATTTTCTTTTTTCAGAAAAAAAAAATATTTCAGGAATACCTCAACCCTCATATAAAAACTATTGTACAAAGTCTCACAACAAAATCAGATAATCCTAATACCAAAAAGGAAAACTGCAGGAGTAAAAACAGGAAAACCTTCCATCATTAATACCAAATACAATCAGTAAAATACTTAGATTCATACTAATATTCTCATCCAACCTTGTACACTATAAACAACCTGAGGTGATCCATTAGAAAAAAATTACAAACAAATTTTTTTTCTAACTTTGTAGTTGTTGTTAGTGCTGAATTTATTTTTTTTCTGATTGGTAATGCCCCTATTTGAAGAAGGTTGGTTGTGTATTGGCAGGTTTTAATGTTTTTTTAGGGTGCTTAAAGAATTTTCTGATTAAAAAGAACGAAGCAAATGAAAAAAAAAAAATAGAAATGAAGGTTTTATTAGAAATGAATTGATACACCACATTACTTACATGACTTGGCCCAGAAGAGAATGAAGATTAAAAATAAAACTATTCGACCTACACACTACTTACATGACTAGGTCCCAAAGAGAATGAAGATTAAAAAAAAACTATTGGACCTACACATTACTTACATGACTTGGTCCCAAAGAACATGTTAGTTTTAACTACATGCTTCACTTTTATTTATTCACTACAAATTGTATAATGTTGTTTCCGCATTTATCGACACATTTAACTACATTTTGTTACCTTGCATACTTCTAAAGAAAAGTATAAAATTATATATAGAGAGAGGACCAAAGGAATAAATAAAATAATAACTTCTTTTCTTTTTTAAATTTAATGTTCTGTATAAAAAATTGATACAACAGTTACTCTCTGCACAACAAAAGTGTGACCATGTCCTTATTTTATGTAAATAATTCATTACATAGCATATATATTCGGAAAAAACGAGAGGAAAAGGTGGATTTATAACTAGAGAATCTTATTGTTACAGAATTATGGTTATGGTTCGAAAAAATCGATGAACCAGTTCTCTAAGAATTACTATTACTATTAGTATCATCACACTTCACGTACAATTTCCTGAACTCATTCTTCTTCTCTTGATTTCAGAGTGGTTCTGAGTCTTTTGACCATGCTCTCGGGAACTTCTTCATTCGTCTGTGTCTCGCTCTCTGAAAGAGTGAAGCTTGTCCCTTCTCTGTCTTCCTCTGGACCCTTTTTCAACCCTGTGAATGGTGTGAGATTCTGCAAGAGAAATGGGGGTTGTGGGGTTGTGGCTAAGGCCTCCAAGGACACTATGAACCAACCCATTTCGAATATAGCGTTTGAACCTTTTGAGGAAGTGAAAAAAGAGCTTCTTGTCATCCCCACAGAGCTCCATGCATCACTGGCTCGCCAGAAGTACACTCATCAGTCTGAGGCTGCACTCAATACACAGATCAAGTGAGCTTATTTTTGTTTTGTTTTATGTGAAAATCTCAGATTAATTAAAGATTAGAGCATTTCATATTTCATAGTATATAAGTAGAGAGACAAATCTTATCTAAGCTGGTTTTATAATTTATCAGTTTTTAGGGTCAAAACTCGAATATAGCTAACTGGTTTTTTAATTGGAATTGGAGCTTATCTGTGTATCTAATATACTAACAGTATGTATCTAAGTTTTTTCCATAAATTTAAAGGGGTGCTTGAGAAATTACGAAGTTTAAATTTTTTTTAAGAATTGTTTTGATCTCGTTGGCATATTCATGCAAATATCTTATGCTAATTTTGATTTTGTTTTGATTCAGCGTGGAATACAATGTCTCCTACGTGTATCATGCCATGTACGCCTATTTCGACAGAGATAATGTTGCTCTGAAAGGATTAGCCAAGTATTACCCTTGAAAATATCAAGTTCTTTTGTAATTTGAATTTTATTATGACATAATTGTTGGTAATTATTACACAAAATTTTCCAGATTTTTCAAGGACGCAAGTATGGAGGAAAGACATCATGCTGAGATGATGATGGAATATCAGGCATTTTTCTATATCAGTGATTCATACACTTCATGACAGTAGTTTTTCTGGCATTCCTTTTTGTAAATTATTTTTATTCCTGACGATATTAATTACCAGAATAAAAGAGGAGGCAAGGTTCAGCTGCAGTCAATGCTGATGCCATTTTCAGAGTTTGATCATGCAGAAAAGGGTGATGCATTATATGGTAACTTTTTCTCTCTCACACCCACACATATATATATGTGTAATTAATATTTCACTCAAAACTGTTTTCTTGAATGCTTTCTCAGTTTCTTCAATTATACTTACGATTCCTGTTTCCTCCCATTTTGCAGCAATGGAACTTGCATTGTCTTTGGAAAGGCTGAACAATGAGAAGCTTCTAAATTTACACAGCGTACAACTTATAGCTATATTTTCTTATTTTTTTCTGTCAATTCAACTCAAACACTTTTTAGTCTCGCTATCTTCCAGTGGAATTTTCCATATGTTTTTTCCTTTTGCTATAGTTATTCTGCATGACAATGTTTTTATGCCAATAACTAGTTTTTATTACTATTATGCAGTTAGCAAATGAAAACAACGATGCTCAATTTGTTGACTTTCTGGAAAGCCAGTTTTTATTCGATCAGGTAAAGAATCTCTTGGCCTAAATGCAGTCAAATGTTACTCCATTTGTATACTGTTTGAACCTGAGTATAAAATTATTTATTGCATACATTAGCTAGCTGAAATTCCAATTCTAGTTTACAAAATTTTGCATCTGTTTTGAGTAGCATGAAAAGAAATGTTCTCATTAGTTTTTTCTTTTGCTTAAAGGTGGAAGATATTAAGAAGATCTCAGAATATGTGGCTCAGTTAAGAAGGGTGGGCAAAGGACATGGTTTGTTGCTTGTACCTTATAAATCAAATTGGTTGATTCACTATTCACATATATTTGGTGAAATTGAAGTAATGTTGTTGGACTTGTAGGTGTGTGGCACTTTGATCAGATGCTTCTAAATGGAGGTGTAGCTGCATGATAGTTCTAACTATCATCTAAGCAAAAAACATTATATCCATAAACTTAGATACATATTTTCATTAATCCAGTTTCAATCTCTTTTCCCATGCTTCTTTCTAGTTTGTCTTGTTTCTTTTTTTATGTTTTTATTGGATATGTTAGTCTAGTCAAAGCAGTTAGGTTGGGGTTAGTTTCAAACTTGGGTGAAGCTTGAATGAATCTTGGTGTAAATGTGTTTGATTATTTGAATAAAGATGCTATGACAAAAGAAAAGATGCTGCATATTAATTCAGTCATAGATGATTAAGTGTATACTTTGAAAGGATATATAAAGTTTCACAAATCAACACAGGAAGATTGAAAAAGATAAATTTTAATAGAAACCATGATATTTTACGTATTTTATATATGATTAATGATATATTAATTTGAATATTGCTATAAACTACTTACTAATATAAACACATCAACACGTTTTATAACATTAGAAATGCTTCATTCTCGAGGTAATGAAATTGAAGAATGGATGTACCTTCACTTGTGAAAGATGAGTGTAACTTAGAAAATTGTCTATTATTTTTATTATTGGCGTATATTTATCATAAAAATAATGAGCGCACAAATGAATTTATTCAATCCTTATAAAAGGAAACGTGATTAAAATATTATTGGTAAGAGAAATAATTATTTAAAGTTAAATTTTATATGTGTATATTTTTTATTTATTTGGACCTGTGAAGTTGCAAAAATTAATTATTTTATGATCCAACTTAGTTAAATTTATTCTCTTAAAAAATTAAATTGATTTGTACTAATATTTTATTATATAATTTTATTTGACATATACTTTAAATTTAATTTCACAACTTAAAATAAAAATATTTTAATAATATTTATATTACTTTTTAATTTGAAACTTTAACATAATTATTATATTATTAAAATGGATCGTAAAGTGGATGAAAGTTTTTCATTGCTTTTCAAAGTTTATTTTCCATTTTTTGTGAGTGTAAAAATTCACTGTGAACCAATCATATATTTTTTTTGCATAGATATGGCTTCAAATTATAATTATTTTCCCCTCAGCACTGGAACAGTACAAAACTGGAGCGAGGTTGATACAAACTGTTTGTTTTACCCCTTTAGGTTTTTGTTGAGTTTCTGTTTCCTTTTTATGGTGTTTGGAACTGTTTGTGTTGGTCCTTTTCGGCCCATTATCTGTTTTATCTACGTTTACCCTTTTATTTAGGGTTTTCTTCGGACTGTTTCTTCCTGCACCTCCATACCTTCTTTTCTCACTTCCATATATTTTTGAATTTCCAAAAATCTCCTCTATAATATTCTGGATTATATAATTCGGATGTCTTATTTAGCTTCCGGATTATGTAATCTGGAAGTCTTTTTTCAAATATGTTTCGGATTACATAATCCAGAAACTAGTTCATGAGAGTGAAAAAATTGGATAAAAATATATTTTCATACTGTATGAAGGTGGCAGAAGAAAATATAGAGGTGTAGGAAAAAACCGTCTTTTCTTCGTACTCATTCAGAATAGTATAAAGTTTTTCGTTATTTAGGGTAATTCTTCATGTATTCTATCAATATCGAAAAATACAACTTATGCTTTTTTTTTAAATGATATCTGAATTAGCTTTCTTTGGAATGGACATTTCTTTTTAAAATTTATAAGTGTATTTCAGAAAATGTTTTTTGAAAATTCCAAAAAAAAAATCAGAAAGTCAATGAATTGAACTGTAGTATATTTTATTTTAGATTGTATATATAATAACCAATATTTAAAAGTATTTGCTGTTAAAGAAAAATAGTGATTGAAGTTATTGATTTAATGACACCCACATGGGTACGGAAAAGTGATCACAACTTACGGATAAGCTAGTCTTAGATGTATAACTTCAGCTATTTAAAAAAAGAAAGTGATTATTTGATAACTCCTCATGATATGTTCAAAACTCTATTTTTATCTCTCAATAAATCTATTTCATAGATGTACCTAATTTTTATAAGGCGTAAAATATTATAAAATGATGAAATAAATCAAAAAATTTAAATAAAGAAATTTTACATATTCTATTTTTTAAATTATAATTTATTACTTTATTTTAATAAAAATATTTGTTTAACAACGGACTCATGACAATTGTGATGTGATATCATTTTTAAAAATTAAAAAATTACTCTTATGACGTTTTAAAAGAATTATTTTTATATTTTTTTCAAATTATATATATATATATATATATATATATATATATATTGTACTGGCACGATCGGACTGTCACCTCGGCTCGGTCAGTATTACAGATCACCTGATCACTCATGATAACAAAGGTCGTGAGGTAGCACATGACCGACCGACCCATGATGACGAGTCGTGAGTTGACCAAGTCGATAAGGTTAATCCACAATTAAATGTTATTTAGCGCAACCCTAAACCCGAACCAATCCTCTAATCCGGCCCACCGACAAAGGCCCATTAAGGTAATATAAATAGCGCAGATTCCAAGAATTAGGTACGTCATTATCTACCGTGCTCTTACAACCGAGAGTCGAATCCTTTCCTGACTTGATCGTCGGAGTGTCTTCTGTAGGTACCTGTTGAGTTTGTGCTCCCGAACGACCACGTGACGAGATCAAAAGGAAAAGTAAAGTAGTAAGAGAGGAAGATTGAAGGTTAGGGTAACCAACCGACTGGTGCATCAAACAATAGTTCTCTAGGCTCCAATAACAAACGAGAACACACACATATATATATATTGATTATTTTGAACTAGAAGAATTTTTTTAATATATTTTTTTAATATATATTGATTAGTAAAATAATTGCATTATAATGTCACCATTTTTAATACTAACATACAAATATATATAATAAAATATCATACTTAAATTAAAAAATATAATTAAAATTTTGATATTATTAATTGTGAAAAAATTGATTTTTTTTTTTGAGATATTAAATCTCTTTATTAAATTTAAACGAAACATTCAGAAAAATAAAAATAAATAAAAAATTTCATAATTGTTATAAACTTTTTCACACTAAACAAATTTCTGATATTGTAAGCTTATTGTTGTTGTTCAATGGGATGGTGCACGAGATATGTGTGAAGTGACCCCTCCAATGGAGGACACAAAGTTGAATTTCTTTAATGCCACTGTTGTCCGTGTACAATTATCACAATGAACCAATTGAATTTGTAGTTGTGTAGAATATTTATAATTTATGATTTAAGTTGGATAATTCTATTAGTTAGTGGGTTTGTGTTACCAATGTTACATTGTTCATGTTTAAAGTAATAAATTTCCTTTTTCATGTGATAAATAAATTTCATGTGTTATAAACAAACTCGGTTCACCTTATTCATCATACTCTCTAACCTTTGTGCAAAAACTTAAACTAGGTTACCACTTCCTAAACCATTTTTTGAATGACCAACGGATTAACCTCAACCATACTCGAGTCCAATTGCCCAGTACTTCAATAAATAAAATCCTTCATACTAAATTTAATCACAATATACAATTTAAACATAAAAATATCATTTTAAATAAAATTATAACAATGATATCAAAAAGTCCAATTCAAAATTCAAAATTATGTTTTCCATAAATATTTATTTTAGTCAATAACATATTTGACTAGACTAAATTGAAATTGTAAGAATATATAAATAAATAACACTAACTAAGTTAAAAAAATACTATTATAATTATTATTAATATTAACATTATTATTATTATTATTAATTTTAATAATAATATTAATACAAATAATATTATTATGAATAATGATAATAATAAAATATTAAAACCGAAATCAAATACAAAACAATACAGAAGAAAAAATAAATGTTTCAGTGCACAAAGAAAAATTTGCAAATACATAGTAAAGCTAAAAAAAAAAAAGAAACCCCAAAATATGAAAACTACAAAAAAAAAGATTAGAAAAAGATTCCAATATGACAGAAGATCACACACTATTAAAATATTAAGATTTTTTCAGAGTTATACGATGCGTACGTTGTCAAAAATCCGGATCCTTTAAAAAATTGGATTGGTTTTCGTA
>Ga0123342_1009778_pt1 | contig 11286 bp, 8 predicted proteins | sample Turbeawhitnodule_FD_89960 | JGI IMG/M metagenome (GOLD analysis project Ga0123342, IMG submission 89960) | Root nodule microbial communities of legume samples collected from Mexico - Turtle bean Mexico white nodule | ecosystem: Host-associated > Plants > Roots > Nodule | place: Mexico: Nepantla... | reverse complement strand
TTTATTTTATTTATAAATAAAACTTTAAATTATTTTAATTAACTAAAATATGCACAAAATTAATAATTATTGTAGATAGTTATTAGTGTTTAAAAATTAAATTGTTTATAAGAAATAGTTTTTTATTTGTAAATAATATTTTTAGGGTTTAGGGTTAGTTAATATTTTTTTAAAATTGGACATAAATTTATATTTAATTTCTATATTCTTTTTTTTTTAATTCATTTCAATTTTATATTATTTTTTAAGTTATAATTGAAACCTACAATTATTTTAATTATGAAAATTATGTACAAAAGTAATAATAATTTTTTATTTATTTTTTTACACATGGACCAAAAAGTATACTTTATTATTATATATAATGTAATAGAAATTAAATAGTATAATACTAATTATTTTAATTAACTTAAATATCCTTTAAACTAATTAATATTTCATTTTTCTATTTATTTATATACAAGGGTAAATTTGTAATCTTACAATTTATACTATTCAAAATATATTAAAATACTTTCACAACTATCACATCATTCACACTTTTCAATAAACTTTCTTCACACATCCACTCTAACATCTCCCAATCCAAACACCCTCAACTTTCTCCACACTTTCTTCACACTTCCACTCACTCACACCCTCAACTTTCTACTCACCCACAACCTCTAATCCAAACACACCCTTAGTGTCATCCACTTCAGATTTTGAAAATTTGAATTGGATCGACCTTTTAGGATGTTATATCCACGTCATGAACTGATTAATACAAAAAACTGCATTAGTAGATGTTTAATTAGTAACATACAAAGTTAAGTTTATAGTGTACTTACTTATCAATGTTATTCTTCAGATGTGTGGATGTGCCGGAAAGTCATTGATGGTGCAAAATAACATGACATGCATCTTGAAAGTTTCATTAGCAAATTCGTCAAATACTTCAACACCCTGATCCCACATTAACTTCAAATCTTCAATAAGGAGACTTAGATAAACATCTATGTCATTTTCTGACTGTTTCGGACCTGATATCATCATAAACAATATCATGTATTTTCACTTCATGCACAATCTAGGAGATAAGTTGTAAATAACTAGTAAAACAGACCATGATCTGTGATTCATACTCATATTACCAAACAAATTCATTTCGTTTGTAACTAAACCAAGTTGGATATTTCTCGATTCTTTACCAAACTCTGGAAACTCATAATCAAATTTCTTCCATTGAATAGAATCAATTGGATGTCGATACATGTCATCACATTTCCTCTCATATGCATGCCATATAAGATTCTTAGCATCATTTGGGTCTGCAAACAAATGCTTCATCCTTAGAATGATGGGAAAATACCACAAAACCTTCATTGGGGGTCCATGTTTTTCTATCTCTTCAATAGTATCATCATCTTTTTGTTTCAACTTATAACGTTATAACCCACACCTAGGACAACTTTTCAACAATTCAAAATCTTTCCTATATAATATACAATCATTAGGACATGCATGTATCTTTTTATACTTTATACCTATTGGGCAAAGAATCTTTTTGGCCTCATAATTACGATTAGGTAGAGTATTTCCCTCTGGAAGCATATCCGTCAACAACTGAAGCAATTTCGTGAACCTTTTATCAGTCCATCCATTTATTGCTTCAAATTCATCCCTCTACATCGCTTAACATACTTCCATATCCATACGCTTTTGCAAAAGACTCAACTCCCACATCATGAATCATGTCCTCCAATCGATCATCATCTACATCATCATGTACTGCATCATCCATGATGGACCCCACATATTCTTCAGTTACGGAAACACGTTGTAAATTTAATAATTCACCATGCCATGTCCAAGTTGTATAAGATCGAAGAAACCCATCACATAGAAGGTGCTCCCTGATTTTCTTAACATCCAGTATCCTTCCATTCAAACAGTTAACGCATAGACACCTAATCTTTGCTCCATCATAACCACTATTATTCGCGTTACGTTGCGCAAATTGTGTAAATTCTTCTACTCCTCTTTCGTACTCATCACTTATGCGAACAAAATTAATCCAATCCATTATATTTTGTAATAGTCATTAAGGTGTTTTCTAATGAGTGTTCTATCTCACGTTTGCCGAGGGTCGAACACCCCCAGACTTAATACTAACACGTATTAATTGCCGATGGTCGAACACCCTCAGACTCAATACCAACACAATAATTCTATTCTAAACTAACAACTAACATAATATAAATTAATAATAAATACAAATTATAATAAATACTAAAAATACAAATTAAAAATTATTAAATTAATTATAAATATTAAATAATATAAATCTATGTACCATATAATAATTTAATAATTCTATTCTGACCTAAACATAAAAATAATATAAATTTAAAAAATAAAAATTATAATAAATAAAAAATAAACAAATTAATAACATTAAAAAAAATTAAAACACCACCAACCTTGTGCATGAAGACAACGGTGGTGGTGAAGAGTGACGCAAGACTGGCAGCAACGACGACGACAACGAAGGCGGCAACAGTGACAAAGTAAATACAACACAATAAAAACCCAAACAACAGGCAATGAAACGGTGGTGATCTTCGAGCAATGGTGAAGAACAAAGAGAGCTCGAAATGAACTTACAATGACACGAAGAAGACAATGAAGGCTTGCAGAAGAAGAGAGGAAGCACGAGAGCATAAACAGAGAGAAAACGAAGCGTCAAGAAGAAAGCAAGTATGAAAGCATACGTGGCGCACTTCAAAGTTAGGGTAAAAAATGTTTTAAGAATGTGGCTATTAGGTAAAGTGTCATTCTTAGACAAAGCGTTGTGATTTAAGAATGCGGCTATTACAAATAGCCACATTCTTAAATCAAAGCGCATTGTTTAAAAATGTGACTATTAGAAATAGCCGCATTCTTAAATGAAGTTAATTTAAAAAATGCTACCTCGTTTTGAATGACAACGTCTAACCGTAAAAATGCATTAAATAAAGGTTTGTCGTTTTTATATTTTGTACTAGTGAGTTATAATTAGAAAAGAGGGTCATCCATACCTCTATGACAACGACACTCCTCGAGTTCAATTATATTAGACCCATAATCTAACATGTTATCATGTATGGTCAAGGTCGATGATGACCAAGGAGTATTTGAAAATATTGTCCATGTTCGATCAACTTTCTTGAAAAAAATCCTACTTAACAACTTCTTAACGTGTTTCTGCTTATATGTTTGTGTTTGTTCACTTTGTGCAGAGATAATGACATCCATGAACCCTTCAAGAAATTTTGACTGAAACGCTAAACGAAGGACGAGAAGAAAAAAAGCAAAGGAGTTGCCAAAGCAATTGATCCGTTCCAAATTGTCCTTACAACTAATTTGCTCATCCTAACCAATCCAAAAAAGAATAACAAAGATAAAAACCAGATGAAACCAGCTTAACACACTCAGATAAATCATCTTCTAAGCAATCATCAAAGAAGATAAATTGAGCTCAAGACATCGACTCAAATTCCTCTGGGCACGACCTCTTGAGTTGCGATAAGAACTTGAGTGTGAGAATGTGAGGTAGCCTTAACTCTCACAACTACGAACAACTTAATGATGCCTTCATGAAATTGTGTGTTAGACTTTTTGCTTGCAAAACATATGGGTTCCGAACTCACGAGGAATAAGGACTCTCCCTAGTTGGGCAACTTATATATTATGGGTAAACTGTCCCCACATAAATTTGCTTTTTGTACTTGGATGCCGTTAGGTATATAAATTAATTCCCTAAGCAAATTACAAATATGCCGGATAAATTCAAGTTCGAGAATGACGTTTATTCTCTAAATGGAATCCCCTTTGAAATACGTTTTTTACGACCAACTTGATAAATATAATTTTTTTATATGTAAGAGTGAGTACTATGCTCACTTCTAAACTTCAACTTATAAAAACAATATTAAACTAATATATAAAATTATTTGGATGGAACTCAATATGTAAGTTTTTTTTTATCACATGCATTTATTAAAAAAAACATATGCTTTAAGTTTGAAAGTTTCCTGTATGCTTAAACATACAAAATAAAACCAAATTAATTTAATTAATTGTTCTTTAAGTAATATAATTTATTTTCCTTAAACATATAATCCTAACTCATACACACATGCACACCAAACATAGAAAGTACATTAATGAGTAGTTGGTACTTTCTTTCTGTACATTTTTTACCTGTCTCTGCCACCTCGTATAGGTCTTACTTTTTACTCTCTAAACAACTTTACTTTGTTTTTTTTCACTCCCTCCTCTCTCACTCTCTCCCATATTAAAAAAAAAGCCTAAAATCATATAAAAGGGAGTAAAAGGAATATTAAAATTGTTAAAAAAATAATTAACCAATATTAATTATAGTAATATTTTTATATCACAATATAAGTATGAATTAACATATATGACAAAATTATTAAGTTTTTAATAATTACTTTAAAACTTAACATTTATATTAATCTTAATTGACTAATTAATAATATAACTCTTAAAAATAATGGAGAGTATTATTATCCTTATTCTTATGTATTACCTACCATTGAATTCTAATGTTCAATTAACCATATATTAAATAAAATTAGCACAGAAAAAAAAGTCATAATATTTTGATTAGGTGTGTCATGTCCATACATAAACTTTATCCCATTCGTAGCAAATTCATTTCCCGGCTGAATAGAGGCAGAAACGTTGAATGAATAAAAGTTATTGGTCCTGAAATGGGTGAAAAAGGTATTCATATATTTGTATACCCATTCAATTTATAGCTTATTTAATTTCCAATAACTTGAATTTCTTTATCGTCCACATGTCTGAGAAAAGGTGAATAGAGAAACTGAATACTATATATAAAGGAAGGGTTGCAAGAGGCACAGAATAGGACTCACATTCAGGAAGGAGAGAAGAAACCCAACATAAAAGAATCAGGTCATTCTCCGATTCTGTGTCCTTTTCAGCTTTCATTTTCACTTATTTTGATTGTTAGGTACCAAAATTCTTTATGTACTTTCGTTGAATTCAAATCTCCGTTTTCCTTTTTCAGAAAACAGTGTGTTTTGGTTAGGATGAGTTGTGAAAATGGATGTGTTGGTATTATTTGCTTCTGTGCTTTAGCATTTATCCAATTGGTTATGGTGAAAGCTTTATCATTGTTCAATGGGTTTCTAGAATGTTCTAGGGATTTGTCAAACCAATGCAATGCTGTAAATTTTGTGGACATTGAAGGGTTGGATTTGGTGCATTTTTTTTTTTTTTTTCCGTGAAGATTCATTTTCTGGGTTTCTGTAACATCGTGGTCATGAGTTTTTCTTCTGTTGGGAACCCTTATGCTTAATTTTATGTGAAATTTCAGTAATTATCAATTTTATGGCTCTTGCCCTCAACTCAAGTTGCTTCTTGCAATTGAAGAAACCTCAGGTCGGTTTCCATGTTTGTTTTTCCTCTAAGAAGGCTTTAATCTCTGTGAAGAGATACACTCCAGTGGCTGCTATGAGGACCATGGAAGCTCCGGGACTCTCTGAAACATTCACCAGACTGAAAAAAGAAGGAAAAGTAAGCACTTATTTTTCAAGTTGTATGGGTTCCATGCTTGCCATGTTTTCCTTTGTCTCACATTTCAACTTAATAGCAACGTGTTGCGTAGTTGCCTTTTAGTTTTGATAAATCTAATTTTCTGTGCCTTTTCAAATAAATGACTTTTATCTGCCTGATTATATAATGGGTTGGTGTTGGTATATTGGTGATTATCGTTGTGTGTTGGTTGGTTATTTTTAGTACCGTATCAAGTTTATTGCAAAGAGATATGAGTCTCAGAGTCAGAGCTATTCTGACTTCCAAATGAGTATTTTTTAAGAAGTATATTTGTGTCAAGGTGGCTTTCATACCATATATCACAGCCGGTGATCCTGACCTTTCAACCACAGCAGAAGCACTAAAAGTGCTTGATTCATGCGGGTCTGACATAATTGAGCTAGGTGTTCCATATTCTGATCCTTTGGCAGATGGTCCTGTTATCCAGGTTTGATGCTTTATTTTTTTTGTTCTTGTGATACTTATACCACCTGACTCTCAAACTGAACCATCTTTCTCTTCAGGCTGCTGCTACAAGATCTCTTGCAAAGGGAACCAATTTAAATGCAATCATTTCCATGTTGAAGGAGGTAATTATGTAACTCCTTGTCATTTATTAGTTATCAATGTCAACAGCTAATGATTTAGCAATTAATTTTCATTTCTTCAATTGACAAGTTAGCTGTGCAAGCAACCAATGTTGCTAGATTGTTATGAAATTTGAATGAGTGAGGCCTATCCATCCTATATCCCTTTTCGTACTTGAAACCAGAATAGAAGAATAAACTTGAATGCCTTGTACCAATTCAATTCACTTAAGCAATACTTTATTGTACCTCGATATATAGATACTGGAGGTGACAGGAAATCCGGAAAGAATATCCCTTAAATCTAGGATAAATGATACACGTATCTAATTTCCTATGCTACGCTAGACTTCCCAAAAGTTGAACCTTTGGAGAGAGATATTTTTGTCCATTGTTACCTCATTAAAACAATTATTCCTATTTATAAGGAAGGGTAGTTCAGAAATAATTTCTAATTGCTTTGTCATGTGTATCTTCTCTTAGCTCCCTGAACTGACGATCCTTTGCAATGATTGATTTGGCAGGTTATTCCGCAATTGTCATGTCCAATTGCACTGTTTACATATTACAATCCAATACTGAAGCGCGGTACTGGGGGATTTATGTCCCTCATAAGAGAAACTGGCGTACATGGTATGACTTAACACAAGTAACGATTTGCCAAAGTTTTACATTATGCCATGTTTCTCTTGGGTCTAATTTCTGTATCAGTTCTATGATAATTCAATATTGTAAAATGGATAGACAAGATAAGGAAGCAGTTCCAATTCAATTACATACACCATGTAATATATTTAAAATTAGATTTTTGGTTTCGGTAATTTAAATATTTATCATTATAGGAGAAAATGTCTCTTCACTCTCCTGCCTAGTCCTCATTTCAGCTTCTATATCAGCTTCTTCGTTCAAATGGAAAATTATGAAATAAGATCTTGTTTTTATTTTGTCTCTTTTTCCTGTAGTGTGGTAATGAGGATGATATTCTTTTCTTTGCCATATGTATACAGGGCTTGTGGTTCCGGATGTCCCTCTGGAGGAGACGGAGACTCTTAGGGCGGAGGCTAAGAAAAATGGAATTGAACTGGTTTGCTTACTGTTAAATTATCTCTTGCATTTGTTTTGGATTTCAAATTAATATTCTTATACCATTGATCCCAATGATTGAAAACTAGTGGTGAATCTTTTTTCTTCATAAATATGAAATCCAGTAGTTAACCACACCAAAGGAGACATGGTGGTTATTGTGGAGATATGAAGTTTTGTTGTGATTAACGTCATTCCATTCTATTGCATTATACATCTTGCAATATTATACAAATGTTATTTTATATTGGTTAACATTTTATAATATATTTTCTTTTTAATTTTGTTTGGATAAATTAATCTTTGTATGTTTATATATCTAATTGATTTGGTATATTTACTTCTTTGATATCGTTAAGGTACTCCTCACAACACCTACCACTCCAAAGGACCGAATGAAGGCTATTGTTGACGCAGCAGAAGGATTTGTGTATCTTGTATGAGCTTCTTTCAACCTTATTAACTTCTGTTTTTAGGCTCCCCTTCTTAGTTTTCATATAACTCCATTATCTGCTTATTTGTGTTCCATATTTTTTTTTCCAAACTTCTTATTTGTGTACTGTGTGGATAAGAAGTTAGCCATTCATCAACTGTTTCCCTTCTTTGATATTAGAAAGCAAATTTGATCTGCTTTTAAGCTGGTGAAATAAGAATAATTTTTTTTAATGTTGTTTTCTTGCATTTGGCATATTCCAAGAACTCTTGAACCATTACTGATGCCTCATCTTTAAAGAAACCAGTGTCGAATGCAAAATGCCAATGACTTTAGTTATTCCTCTTTTTATTAACTTTCACTTTGACCTTCTCTTTGACCCCCAAGGAGACAAAACTATTGTTTGTAGTTGGTACAGTTGCCTTTGACCTTCTCTGTTTGAAGGTAGCTTTTTGAAGTATTTATTAGGCTGGATTAGGACATTCTTTTTTGCAGTAGCCAGTCATAGAAATTGACAACGATATTTTGTTGACCTTATTTTACGAAAGTTTGGTGTTATCTTGCGTTCATGCTTTTTTTTGTAATTCATTTTTAATTTGTTCAAGTTTGCTCATATTACTGCATGTTGACATTTCTAAACATTTGATTTTGATATATTTTTGCGCCTAGAACTTGGAAAAGGTACGGGTTTTCAAACAATTTATTTAGTTCACACTTCAAACTGGGTTTATAGGCTTGATTCCAAAGTTTTTGGAAATTGGATACAAATATACTGTGATCGTGAAAACAGAAGATATCCTGCATACCTCATTTCATCATCTGCTGGCAAATGTCATTAACCATTATTTAATTTAGGTGAGCTCGGTGGGGGTCACAGGAGCCCGATCATCAGTTAGTGGTAATGTTCAGTCTCTTCTGCAGGAAATCAAAGAGGTTTGTCTTTTTAATCTTGGTCTCAACTCTATTTGTATCTTGTATGATGTGGTGGATGTCTTCTGGTCACTTGATAAAAATTCAATTCTCTTTCCCTCCCTACTCTGGTCCTGTCACTTCTCTTTGCTTGCAGGAGCTGGTATCAGATCAATTATGATAAAGACAATAGTCTACCACTGAACTTGGTTAATCTCAATATTTATACTTGTTGTTTAATCCTTTTTTTTTTAATTGCAATTCAGGCAACAACTAAACCTGTGGCTGTTGGTTTTGGAATATCAAAGCCCGAGCATGTTAAACAGGTTAGTTCTCAGTCCATATGTTTGTTTGTATGCTTGTACCTCAGTCATTTGGTTAATAATGGAGTATATACTTTGATACAGGTAGCAGGATGGGGAGCTGATGGTGTGATTGTTGGCAGTGCTATGGTGAAGGTGCTTGGAGAAGCCAAATCTCCTGAAGAAGGATTGAAAGAACTGGAAGCTTTCACCCGCTCCTTAAAGGAGGCACTTCCTTAAAAATAAGCTTTAAGAGCTCAAACTTCTAATAGTTATCGTCATCATAGATATTGGATTTGAATAACAATGTGGTTCAATTTTTTTTTCTGATCATGATATAGTGTATCAGCAAATTTTGTTCCTTTTCAATTATGATGGGATTTCTTAGTTACTCAAATAAATGTCCATGTAAATTTTGTCTCCTTGCTCTCTATTGTGCTGTGCCAACATGGTGAATTAATCATTTGTTGGAGGAAGGACACCATCTTCTATTAGAAGAGCAAGAAGTGAGTGGGACCAGCCACGTGGCACAGGGACCCATTGAGACATGGAAACTTAGGATTGCTGAGGCATAAAAAGAATAGGAAAATGCAATTGGAATGTATTTGATTTTTTGGTTATTCCCTTCCTCATTGTTTATTCCCCATGACCAAACGTCATTCCCAGACTTTGGGTTCTCATCTTTTTTTGTACCTTATTTTTTGAAATTCTCTGGACTTGTTGAAAATTATCATATCTGTTATATGGTATCAAGGGGAATTAATTTAACTCTAAAATGTTTCTGATTGTTGTTTGAGAACGGTTACATTTGGTGTTTTTGTTGTATCTATGACAGAAAACACTTGTTTGAAAGACTTTGGGTTGCTGTCACCAAGTTTTAAGAGTCAATCTCATCCTAAGACTATTGTGCCACTTGCTCGACGTGGTGGGATAGAAACTTGTTTCCTTGGCACAGTCACACGACCCAGATCAGTTTTGTCATCCCTTTCATCTTCACGACAAAGATGTCGTCTCTGTTGTATTTATTCTCCATTCTGAGATGGCTTCTGCCTCTACCGATGACCTTTTTGTTAATATGCATCCATAGCTGCATTTTGGACATTATGACTATTCTTCAGCAATTTGCTTCTGTCTTTCAAAATCCATAGGGTTTACCACCATTGAAGATACGCCCCTATTGTTACCCTTTCCATTATAAGACTGAAATTGAGAAGATTGTCTCTGAGTTGATGCAAGAAGGGCTAATTCAGCACAATACTAGTATTTTTTTTTTCTTCATTGGACATACTTGTGAAGAAGAAAGATAGGTCGTAGTGATTTTGTACTAACTATCGTGCCTTAAATGTGGTGATCGTCGAAGATTGTTTTCCAATTCCGGCCGCCAACATTGTTAGATGAGCTTCATGGCGCCCACTATTTTTCAAGGTTTACCTGTGCTCTAAGTACCACCAGCTGTTAGTAAAGCCAAAGGAAAGGACCGTTATAGAACGACTTTTCGTACTCACCAAGGTCACTACGAATGACTTCTAAAGTTCGTGAAATCAAACGCCGTTTCCTCTTTCCAGACACTCACGAATCATATTTTTCAGGTTTTTCTTCGTCAATTCGTCCTTGTCTCTAACAATATCTTAGTCTATAACACCACTTGGTCTGATCATTTGACTCAAGTGTTAGAGGTTTTGCAACAACACTAGTTACATGTCGAAGTTGATGAAATGTGTTGCAGTGGATCTTGTAATTGAATTCAGGAAACATTTTTTTTATGTACAAGAATTTTGAAGCATTATAATACAGAGTCAAAGAGGAAATCCCAATTGTTTTGCTTTATTTATCCATCAGAAACTTTAGGTATCAATTATATCTTTACAGGATATTTGCATTAGGTGATATTAAGAATTATGATTATCTTATTAACACGTGCAAAAACTAAATCTGAGAAGGCAACATCAAGTTTTACTAACCATTATGATTATCTTATTTTACAACACCATTATGACTATTATCTTAATCACCAGTTTTTGCTGTAAGCGTGGAGGCTAAACACCAACTTCAGATTTTTATTTCATTTTTGGTTTTTAAATTTTAGTTTTACCAAAGCAATTGTTGAAGGCATTGTTTATCGAATCACAGAAGAATCCTAGCAATAACTGTATACCTTCTTTTCACAAAGTGTACTCTTTTCATTTATCACATGCTCAAATAAATATACTCTTTTTCTTTTAGGGTGTGTTTGGATTAGAGAGTGTGGGGGAGTGGAAAGTTGAGGGTGAGTGGGAGTGGAAGTGTGAAGAAAGTTGAGGTTGTTTGGATTGGGGTATGTTAGAGTGGATATGCTAAGAAAGTTTATTGGAAATTGTGAATGATG
>Ga0123342_1009777_pt1 | contig 11286 bp, 2 predicted proteins | sample Turbeawhitnodule_FD_89960 | JGI IMG/M metagenome (GOLD analysis project Ga0123342, IMG submission 89960) | Root nodule microbial communities of legume samples collected from Mexico - Turtle bean Mexico white nodule | ecosystem: Host-associated > Plants > Roots > Nodule | place: Mexico: Nepantla... | reverse complement strand
TTTTTTAAAAAAATAAAAAATATAAAAAAAATATCTCTTTTTATATATTTTATTTATTTATTATTTTCTTTTTTTTAAATATATATATATATATATATATATATATATATATATATATATATATATGTATATTGAGGGCTGGAAATGAATGAAAGCTTGAAATGAGGGTCCTAAAAGTGGGATGACGAATGGAAGACAGCAAGTTTGCATTGCTGACGCGTGTATAGTGTCTCGGATTCTACCTTTTTCATTTATTTTGGTAATCATTCACTACAAAAAAAATTCTTTCAATTTATTTTTAAATAAATACTTTTAAACAATTTGTTTAACTTTCCCCTTACTTTTAGTTTAAAAAATATTTTGTGGAATCTTTTTAAAGTTCTTTAACTTCAAGTTAATAGGATTGTTTACAGATAATTTATACTAAACATTCAAAGTCTTAATATTTTAAGTAGTTACAAAATTATTATAATTTTAAAATCTATGAATTTAAGATAAATCTTACTTCTAGTTGTATAAAAAAGTGTCAAATACGTTATTACAATATTTAATATATATATATATATATATATATATATATTGAATATTTTTGGGAATTTTAACTAAATTTAAATACACTTTAATTTTCTCTCTCTTAATACTACCTTATAAAAATAAAAAAATATTAGCAAAAATTAAATTTATATTCAAATTTTATTTTTTATGTTGAAATTTAATTATTAGAAATAATTTTTTGGCAAAAGAAAATATTATAATGGTGTGTCTCTATATATAAATATTATAGCAAATGTTCAGGGGAGCATCACGGGCAAGCAACTACAAGCAAAAAAGAAAAACAAAGTTTATTCTTGTTTTATGTTGTTTTGTTAATGGGTTAATTATAACAGATTAAGTTATAAACTATTATGGGTCTTTTGAGAAAAACAACAAGTCCTTATATGACTATAAAGTCTGTGTTGAATGCACTCACTTTTAAATTCGTTATACTTAAATATGATAAAAAAAAGATAGTATTCTTGATAGAGTATGATCAATGAGAATTTAGTTTTAACAATTTGATAACTCATTAAACTTGGTCTTTATATTATATTATATATATGAGTGCCTGTGAGTGCAATGGTATGTTGAAATTTGGACTTAATACATTAAAAGCTCTATGAATATTAAGTGCAACATTCATAATCAAGTTTAGAGAACATGTGTAAAAGTTGAAGCTGCTCAAAGGCTAGAAACAAACTCTCAAGAGATATCTTCTTCCAATGCTTTATTAATGAAAATTGTGTGGTATGAACTATATAGCACATATATAGATACTATCACTGACACGATACGGACACAGAAATACATATAATTTATAAAATATAGGATACGAGAACACGGATCTATATATTATATAATTTTAAATTATATAAATTGAAAATAAATATTTATGTGCAAAAATATGTTTCTGATTCTTTTGGGAGCAGGAATATATTTTTCATGACTGGTTAAAGAATTTGTTCCTTATTTTTATAATCATAATAAAAATTTATACAATAAATTTGAGTTTTTAAAAAATTATTGTATTTATACCTTTTAAAATTGTGTTAGAATCATGTTAGAATTTTCAAAAATCTAACAAATATTTTTTGATTTGAACACTTCACCGATAAGTGTCCTACGAGTATCGTATGAATGTCGACACCAATATATGTGTCCGACACAGATACGCTCATTTAAGAGAAATTTCTGAACCTCTAACTATTAATTGGGTGTTTGTTTAAATTAAAGAGCATAAAATATCATCATTCATGCCTTTGAATTGCTCGCTTGAGACTAAAGAGTTAGACAACACAATCCATCATACAACCGGTGCCTATGTTCTGTTCACTCAATAATTCAATTCTACCAGAGTAGTTCTGAACTAGAATTTCGAGGCTGAAATGCAAATTGAATTTACAAAGAGTTGTTACTAATGCAAAAAGATTAAAAGATTACTCCTTATTAAGGGCGGGTTTGCGCTTAAATGCATTTGTAAAAAACGCGGTGGCCTTTTTGAAATTAATTTGATTTACAAGTGCGGTTTTTCATATAACCGCATTTGTAAATCATTGGACATTGATTTACAAATGCGGTTATATGAAAAACCGCACTTGTAAATCAAAGCCCAATGATTTACAAATGCGAGTAAAGTAAAACCGCACTTGTAAATCAATGTGCATTGATTTACAAGTGCGGTTTTTCACATAACCGCATTTGTAAATCAATGTCCAATGATTTATAAATGCAGTTTTATGTTACAATCGCAGTTGTAAATGCTTTTTACCCTTAAAATTTGAAGCGCGCCACTCCAGTTTCACACTTTCACTTTCTTTTCTGCTCTAGCCTTCGTTTTCACTGTTGATCTTATTTTTAGAGTTATAACCATTATATATGACAATAGTTAAAACTATTACATGGATTTAAAAGTGATATATTAAAGTAAGTTACACTAACATGTGTGTCTCTTTGTATTCTAATAAGAGTTTAGAATTTAATCAAAAGTTTATTTCACATTCTAATATTGTAAAAAATAATCATTCAAAAATTATTTTAGAATAAAATGTGATATTATAAAATAAAAATATTTTTAGTGTCAAGTAGATATAAGTGTTGTCAATATCAATATCCCATATTCTTGAAAAATATTAGAGTACTTATCCATTACTCCATAATATGTATTTGTAATTTATATTATTTTTATTTAAATTATAGATTACATATATCAAATATAAGAAATAATAATACATATATTTAAATAAATCTATTAAATTGATAAATTAATATAAATATTAATTTTTAACTTATTAAAATAAAATATCATAAGAAAAAAAAATATGTGGAAACACAGTGCATAGTGAATATGTTTGTTAGTAGAAACTAATGTTTATGCATTGGAATTGATATTTAAATATAAAATTGTATAATTCAACTCCAATTATTTTGTTAGCCACATTCCTTGTATATTAATAATACTTAACTCAACATTTAATATATATACATATATATATAATATAACATTAAAAAATAATTAAATAACAACTAATTTTTTAAAATTAAAAATAATTAATTAATCTTACAAACTAAAAAATTATTAATATTTAAAATAAATTTTATTATTAGTTAATAAAAAATTATAAATTAATTTTTAAATTGGTATCTAATATTATTAATATTTCACTATTTTATTTTATATTTTAAATTATTTTTTTAATAACTAATTTAAAATTTAAAATAATTAATAACTAAAACCTTCTACACATTTCTATTAGATAATTTATCCGTCATTGTTAAAGATCTATTATACATAATTTAGAGTGAATTATCATTATAATTACGTTATTTAAAAGAAAAACGAAGGTTACGTGTTAAAATTTATAAACTAAGTTATGCCATATCTTTCACAGAGAAAAAAGGGTACGATTATAAAGCTTTACTTTAGTTGAGTCTCCCAGTAAATCTCTTGCATTGTGACATCTTCAATGGTCCAAAGGGCCAATATAATGCTTTGAATAATGGTGGAAAAAAGCAACTTTTCATTCTATTTTTTTTTTCCAATTGAATGTAACTTTTGGGAATTACTGAAGCACCCCATCTCTTACGCCCAAGATACATGTGCACTTTTCCTCCAAGCTATTGACTTCTATATGCATAGACGCTGAATCTTAATATAAATATAATTATTGTTTTTTTCTTGTTTATTCTCACTTTCTTTCTCTATTTTTATTTTATTTCAATTATATAAAAAACTAGTAAATAATAATAAATTTAAAGACTAAAAATAATTAATCATTAAAATATTTAAAATAATTTATATTATTAATAAAAAATTATAAAATAATTTCTAAATTAATATCTAATATTATCTAAATTTTAATTCTTAACTACTTTAAATTTTAAATTATTATTTAATTAAGTTAGTAACTAATTTATAATTTAAAATAGTTAGTAGTTAAAATAATATCTAATTTAATTAATATAATTACTAATTTTTTTCTTAGTCTAATAATTTTCTTAATAATATATTATTAAAATAATTGAATTCACAACTATATATCATAATATGAAAAAGTACATTTTTCATATTTTTTAAATACAAATGTAAATGTGAAGTAACAAACTATAAAAAAAAACATAGATATTGGAACACCCCAAAACTACATTTAATTATTACAAGATAAGTTCTACATGTTTCTATACAAGCTTAAAGTTTTTCAAAACATTCCTAATACATGATTATAGCTTATATAAGTACAAATATTTATCATATAAGGTTCAAAACAACATTCTAAAACCCTCAAGACCCTTCGATACCTATATGATCATATGCTCATGTATGTAGTACCGTCATCGCAGTTCACAACACAATAAGAAAAGTAAGGGTAAGCTAATGAAAAGAAATTTCATAACATACTTAATTAATGCAAAAAAAAAAACCAATCAGACTAATAATTTATAAACATTTCTTTAAATGTTGTCATATAAAATTTCAATACCAATTCATATTTATTTATTTATTTTTATTTTTTTTATCAGCAAGAAACAACTAAATTAAAACGGTCCACTTAAGGGGTGGTCCAACCCTCATACAGAGTAAGAATGAACAAAAGTACCTTTCCATCTACACACCTAAATCATATGAATTTCATCATTCATATAGACCACACACGAATCTATTTTCAATCACAATCATTGAATTTCACTTTATAACACTTTGATTTCATTTCAATCACACTGACTATACATGAATTCATCGTCTTCCGGAAGACTCATTAAGTACTACCCTACTAGAGACTAACATTTAATTCATACATCAAGGATCAGGATAAGTTCAAATATCCACCTATATCTTAGTCTATATGACTTAGATCATCACTAATGATCTTTGTTAAACATAGGTTTTTCATACTTAATGTACTATCAAACAACAACTCATACATTATCCCAAATGTATGACATCAATTTCATACAATTTTCATCATTCATATATAATACGTATCATTCAATCACGTAACATTTAAAAATTCATAACAATAACTTTTCTAACATCAAAAACAATATTTAACTTCCAAACTATTAAAATCTAATATTTATACACGTTCACACAACATAAAATCAAACAATTTTATCAAATAACATCACTGTAAGAGAAATTGAAACTTGGGACCACGTTCCCTCTATATCCAGATCTTCTAACCTGGAATACTATTGAAAGTTAAAGTTAACTTCCTTACCTTAATTGTTTACTTTCCAAGCCACCTCTAGAATTTTATCTCCTAAGTCTAGACAAGTTTCAATATATAAGGGCTTAATGCAAGTTATACAAATATAACAGAAATTCAATATATAGTAAAATAAGTTATTGATCCCACCAAGTTGATGACTAAATTGTAAGGAAATACAGAGAATAAAGGACATTTAGAACAAAAGTGAACTTACTTTGTTTGAAGAACTGATCGACAAAAATTGTTCCTTAACTCCTGAGGTGCAACGTGGTGTGTTAAATCAATATTAGTTAATTTTAGCTTTAATAGTATCGATTTACTCAAATTTAAAATTATTGGCTTAACCGAGTGTAATATTGTTGAATTAATTGATTTTAATAGTGTGGCAATCAAGGTCAACCTTATAACATGTTTTTAATGTCATCATTTTAAAGAATAAAAAGTTGATGCTATGTATTATTTAGTGAGTTTTTACCTACTCTAATAACCAATTTGTTTATAGTGAGTGCACTCTAAATATTTCGTCAATTAATAACATTGTTGAAAATATAAGAAAAAATTGAAATTTTCAGTTAAACTACTAAATATTTGTAGAATTTTACTATTATTAAAAATGAAAATTGGTAGTATATTTGTTTTTTTTTTCATTTGGAGTTTATACACTATTTTAAGAACAACTGCAAAAACATAATTAAATACAATAACGATGTTTTTTAAGCTAAATAATAATAAGTTGCTTGAGTTTTATTTATATGTAAATTGCAAGTTGAGTATTGTTTTAATCAGGATTCTACATGTAAATATTTTAGGATAAAACACAAAATCTACATTTTTTCATTGAAAAGGAGTAGAGCCAAATTTTTGACAAAACTTATACATATTGAAACTGTCAATGATATCCACCTACAAAATTACATTAGTTTTATCCAATTATAACGGACATCTGTATGTTAGGTGATACAAAAATTTCAACCAAAAGGGAAAAGTAGTGAATGGATTCAAACCTAACTTGTTCGAAAATCTAAATTGTGCCATATTATATAAAAGTTTGAACAAATATACTTCAATCCATAACAAATAATTGGAATTTCTATATGTTATTATCAATTGTAAAACTCACACCAGTTGCTTTCGGAAAACTCATACAAGTTTTATAAGTTTATGATCATATCAAATTCTATTCCTTGAGAAGTTAATATATATATATATATATATATATATATATATATATATATTACTAGAAAATCATTAAATAAAATCAATTTTAGAGACTAAAAATAATTAGTCACTATATTGACTCAATTAGATATTATTTTAGAGACTAAAATTTTTGTTGGTTTCTTAATTAGTTTTTATTATTGATAAATAGTTTCTAAATTGGTATCTAATTAGCTACCAAGATTTTAACTACCAATTATTGACACATGACACTCGTATGACATTCGTATATGACACATATCAGTGAAATGTCTAATTAAAAAAATATTTGTTGAATTTTTGTCAATGCTAACATAGTTCTAAAACAATTTTAAAAACGAGAAATACATTAATTTTTTAAAAACTCAATTTTATTGTATAAATTTTTAGTATGATTATAAATAAGGAACAAATCCTTTTGAACTAATCATAAAAATATCTTTATGCTAAAAAAATTAAAACATACTTGTGCACATAAATTTTTATTGTCAATTTATTTATATAATTTATAATTATATAATATATAGATTTGTGTCTTTATGTCCTATATTTTAGAGATTATACGTATCTTCGTATCCGTGTCTGTGTCATATCAGTGTGTTGTGCTACATAGTTTCATATTTCATATATTTTATATAAAATAAATAAATATTTCAAACATTAAATTATTTTTACGCATTTAATTAAAAGTAATAGTTTTGTGATAGATGTTATTTGGTGATAGCAATTTCCTTACGTGTAATCAACTATCAAATCCAAATTTAGCTATACAACAATTTTTTAAAAGATTTTTTTCCATATTATTCATTAATAAAGTATGATATGACTTATTAGTTGTTTTTGGAATCATTTTTACGGTCCCGTCATCATCTGGTTGCGAGACTCGAAACTCTTTATCTTTGGTTTTCTAAACCATCGGCTGTGAGAAAGAGAGAATGTGTGAATTTGATGATATGAAATCAATATTCCTTAGCATGAATTGAAATTGATAAAGTAACGTGGAGAGTGTAAAAAACTTAGCCAAGAGAAAGGTGTTATTAGGAGAATATATGCATGAGCATATATTTTTATAACGGTGTCTCTCTGGTCTGCGATGTGGTCATTGGAGTAGGACCCGTAGCTAAGGAGCTTCTATTCATCATAAATATGTGCCAAAACACCATGTGACCACCAGCCTGTGGCTATATCTATATGCACAAGTACGTAATAATACTTACCCTGCATTAAATACCACTCCATTATCTTCCTCTTCTCTGCTCCATTCTTCTTTTCTTTTGAAAAACTAAATTTTTAAACTCCTAGAATCTAGAGGTCAGAAGGTTTTTTTCATTAATGTGTGTAAATATTTTTATCGAATTTATCAAAATAAGTAGATTTTCAAAAAAAATATAAAAAAAAGTAAGTCGTGTTTAAAAAATATGACTTTAAAATAAAAAATTATGCTTTTAAAACACAATTTTTTATTATAGAAATTGTGTTTTGAAAATATAAATTTTATTTTTTTATTCTTTTATCAAACCATGATATGTTTCTTTAGACTTGAACACCAAAGTCATCAATACATGCTCATAACTTTAAGCACTCAAATCCTCCAATAATCATTATCTCAAGTCTCAAGTTCGTTTGTGTTTGTAGTTATAATGCACACTCACAAAGCTCCTACAAATTCAACCTTCTTATAACCTTCTGCCACATGTCTTCGTCACTAATATGCATATCAAACTTCACACTCAAATCCTTCTCAAACTCAATCTCTTCCTCCAATAAAAAAACTTTGTAGTTTGGGAAGTCTCAGCAACCAGTGTTGCACAGCACCAAAACTCATTGCAACTGTTCTTCACAAAAGCAATGTAGGCTTAGCTTCTAACCACAGAACATCAACGTTTTGGTAAACATATCCAAGTTTTTTAGTATCGAGACAATCTTTCACTTTCACCCTAACTCGATTTTTGTTCTCATAATAGAAAACAAACCTAGATTCCAACAAATCAGAGTCTTTGATATCACTTTTCTTTCTTTCAAGCATTTTCCATATGAAACACATACACATCAAATAAATAAGAAAAAGTCATGCTTTTAATGCACGACTTTTAAAAAAAATATAAACAAAAAATAAAAATAAAAGTCGTCAATTACTATTTTAATGTTTTGAAAGTACGACTTTTTATTTTGAATTTATGTTTTGTTTTAAGAATGAACTAAGTTAATTAAATATCAATTTAGAAATCATTTAACAATAATAGAAACTAATTTAGAAATCAATTTTTTTTTAATTTTTAAAATAGTCTTTAATTTAGTTATTATAATAACTAATTATTTTTTGTCAATAAAATTGGTTTCTATTTTATGTTTTTCTTTTAATGTTAGACTTTGATTTTTTTTTAATTTTTTTTTCAAGGATATGAAGTAAAAGAATACTTTGAAATCTAGATGTTCATTGCAAAATATCCGGACAAAACATGTTTGTTGTGTTGTAGATTTGAAAATACTTCTAATGCAATATAATCTATTATTTTATAGTATTAATAATTTATTTTGTGTGTTGTTGTTTTTGCATTGTCTTTAAACGATTATTTAGGAGTGTTTTCTTTTCAGTTTCTTTCTTAATCAATTATCATAAAAAAATAACTGATTATTTATCTCTACACTTATTTAATTGAAATATAAGATCATTTTAATCGATCACCAAATATTATAACTGATTAATGTTACCGTGGAGTGTTATAAAGATTGTATTTTGTTATTAAACGTGTTTGAATTGTTTTAAACCTGGAATTTCAAGGTAAAAACAATAATATTTTTCTCTTTAGATACCTTTACAACATGTTTAACCATTACAAATTACCATTTGTGGAAATCAAGTTTTCTGTTAGCACTTTTCAATATTTTGATTTCTACGTACTCTTCCTCAATCATATATTAATATAATAAAATTATAATATATAAGTTGGTGGAAATTTTAGTTTACAAGTTATTTTTCTGATATATAAGGCATTTTTAAAGTAATGAAATAGATGAATACAAATAATTAATTTAGTGATATTTGTTGAATTTTTAAAAGAATATTACCAATAATATCAAACAACTAAATATTTGATTTGGTTTTAGAATTGAAGTTCTCTCTTTTGTGTTTTGATAATTTCTATATGGGAAGAGGGAAGTTGAAGGGGATGCAATGGAGGGTGATGATTGTAATGGGGTGAGGTGAGATAGAATAATTTGAAAGCAAAAAGGTTGGGTTGTGGAATGAGGAAGGCTCAAATTCAAAATTGGTGGTGGTGGGTAGGGGTCACTCTAAAGAGATAGTGCTTCATCAAGAAGATCCAATGTGGGGGCCTTTCTCCCATCATGCCATTCCACACAATTCAATCACAACTTACAATCCCTTCTTTCCATTATTATTACTCTTCTCATAATCACATTCAAACTTAACACAAAATTATTATGACTAGGAAACAATTATTTTACACAAAAACAATTATTTTTAAGAAAAATTTCCAAAATCAAATATGTCATTTTTCTTTTGAGTTTCTCGATGTGTGACGCAAAGAGGAATCTTCTATGGGAGTCAGAAGAATCGAAGGGGGATTTGATTGGTAGCTGGAAATCAGTGGTAAGGTAAGAACTTCTAAAAGTAATCTTCGTTGTTTTAAATTATTTCTTCATCTAGAATACGAAAAATTATTAATTATATTTTTGATTTTTATGTTTATTAAGTAAAACAAAGTGTTAATTAAATACAAATTTATATAAATGAAGTAAACTCTAGTGCATAAAATTAAAAGTATTTAGTGATTTACTTTTATATGTAAGCCATCATTGTTTTGAGATTAAGTAGATAAACTAGTATCTACTTAGGTTTGTTGGAATGGTTTGTCAGTCATTAATTGGCTAATAGAAAAAATTAGTGATGATAAATAAGAAAGTGCGGGGCATTGATTTTAAGCAGAAATAATTAAAGGAAGTAGCTTTCTAGTTTCTAGCCAACAAAATGTCAATGTCAATATTCTATTCAATTTTGGATTCAAATTATTATTTATTGTCTCTGAATAATTGAAAATTGGTTAAATTATTCCTAAGAAAATAAATTAATAAAAAGATATTTAAAACTTAATTATTTTTTAAATTAAATATACTTTTTATTCCATGTATTATAACATAAAATTAATTTTTATTCCTAATCCAAATTTTAAATCTCCTAAATATATTAAAATAAATTATATGAAAAATTTTATTTTACGTACTAAACAAATTTTTAGCATAACTTATTTTATAATAATATAATATTAACGTTAAGCATAAAATATTTTAACATTTTAGAGATCAGTACCGCATTGCATATTCTGTAATACTTCAAAACCATAATTTATTACTTTTTTGAATGGCAATACTATCACTTATTACTTATCTCTTTTAAAAAAACGTTTAAATTATGTGCATTTTCCATTTTAAAACTTATACTTTTCATTACTTTTAAAGTCATGGACGAGTTTCTTATAAATATATGTTTCCATATTATTTTCACCATCATTAGTTAGTAATGTTGAACACTTTTTGGAAGTGATTAAACAATGTGGACCACTCACTACAAGAAAAAAAGGTTTTAATAGAGGTTATTTAGTGGAGGTTAATATAACCTTAGGAATTGATTTAATTAATGGAGGTTTTTTCTAAAACTTCAACAAAATAACGAAGGTTTTTTAACCTTAGCTAAATTCCAAAAGTTTATTCTAAAACCTCAGTAAAATAACAGAGGTTTTTTTAACCTTTATTAATTTCCAAAGGTTTATTTTAAAACCTCCGCAAAATAACGAAGGTTTTTTTAACCTTCGTTAATTTCCAAAGG
>Ga0123342_1009776_pt1 | contig 11286 bp, 4 predicted proteins | sample Turbeawhitnodule_FD_89960 | JGI IMG/M metagenome (GOLD analysis project Ga0123342, IMG submission 89960) | Root nodule microbial communities of legume samples collected from Mexico - Turtle bean Mexico white nodule | ecosystem: Host-associated > Plants > Roots > Nodule | place: Mexico: Nepantla... | reverse complement strand
CTTAGGTTTGCATTACCTAATTCTTAATGATAGATTAACTTCACTGATCTTGGTTTGAGCGTTAACTATAATAGGGGTCGGCCATCGGCCAAATCATCATGGCATGGGTCGGCCATCGGCCATATTCCAGTGGTCTCGGTCGTCTCGGCCTCTCGGCCAAGTCTTCTAAGGTCTCGGCCCCTCGGCCGTCTCGGCCAAGCCTTCCAAGGTCTCGGCCTCTCGGCCAAGTCTTCTAAGGTCTCGGCCTCTCGATCGTCTCGGCCAAGCCTTCCAAGGTCTCGGCCTCTCGGCCAAGCCTTCTAAGGTCTCAGCCTCTCGGTTGTCTCGGCCAAGCCTTCCAAGGTCTTGGCCTCTCGGCCAAGCCTTCTAAGATCTCGGCCTCTCGGTCGTCTCGGCCAAGCCTTCCAAGGTCTCGACCTCTCGGCCATACCGGTACATAAAGTATTGGTTCTCTTCTTCCTCTCTATTACCCATCATCTGTCAAGTTGTTCGTATTTGAGAAAACAATGTAGGATTAATTTATATGTCCCACGATGGGGGCAAAAAAATGTTTTAGCTAGAAGGTCTATATGCTTTATGGCTTGAGCATTTAGCCTACCTTTTCTTTCTTCCCATCTCTCCTTTTATCCTCTTCTCTTGTTTTTTTTTATTATGACTATATTAAGTCGTAATTTTAGTCTCTATTCACTACATTAATTGTTTAAGATTTGTTTTAAAGATAACTTTAATGCATTGACGACATCACCAAAATTAAATAAAATTAAGTAGTTAATTATCATTGGTCAGAACTTTCATTACACTATCGAGCTCAAATGATACCATAGTTCCTGAACTATCATCCTAGTCCATCAACCCAAATGACATGCTAATAAATCATCCATAGCCATCAAACCCAAATGACATGCTATGCTAATAAAGGCAAGTTCTTCGTGCACCATATCAATTTCAACCTACATCCTATTATCTTTCATTTTAAAAAAAATTATTCTCTATTCTGGATTTAAAAATCCAGAATTCAAAAAATATAATTCAAAAGTCAAAATTTCATTCTGAAAAAAAAAATCAAAATGCAAAAAATACATTTTGGAAAAGAAAATCCAAAACATAAAATCTGAAAATATATTATGGAAAATAATTTCTAAAATTAAAAAATGTGTTCTAGAAATCTAGAATTAGAAATGTATTATGGATAAGAAAATCTAGAAGATAAAATCTGAAAATACATTTGGAAAAGAATTTCCAAAATTTAAAAATGTGTTCTAGAAATATATTTTGGAAAAAAGATTATAGAATTATTTGTTTATCCACACTCTTCTTTAATTTTCGTCATTTTGTAAATGCATTTTTACCAATTTAATGACATATTGAGTGTAAGTTGAAATTGATAGAGTAAAGAGAGAATTTGTCGCTAATAAGTCATCTATAGGCCATCAAGCCCAAATGACACCATAGTCTCATCTTAGAAGTTTGAGTCCATATTTTCTAAATCCTAGAAATGGGTCCTAGTTTACGACACCACATACACTAACATGGTCATGCTACAATTTTTTTATAGACATAATGCCTGCTGCTTGGTTTCGTGTCCCACGTACTTAAGAGACGGAATTTAAAGCTAATGCATATGTTCTCTTTCTAGGCAAGAGAGATATTTGACTAGACTTTTTTCAAAATTCTTTTAAATGATAAATTCAAACCAAATATTTTTTTTATAAAAAAATTATATATTCTCCTAATCATGTTGAATTGAACGGTTCTTGCAAAGTGGGTCGTGAAACCTTGTCTTCTGAGGACTACCACATTGTACCTTACCGTTGTGGCTGAAGTGATGATTTTCAAAGCCAAAATCGCAAATCATAGAAGTCTTACATTTTAGTAGCGATCAGGAATCTTGCGATTCACAACACCATACACAAATCAGATAATGGGGCTTTGAGCATTGTTAATTACAAACGTTGAGAGAGAGATGACAGTGAAAAGTAGGAGCTTACAAAGTAAAGTGAGAATTCGGAGTAAATGGTTAATCATGGGAAAGTTGGGTGGGTGGTATTGTGGAAAGAAAGTGGGAGGGAATAGCATACGCCAGTTTCACCACTAGTAGTAAGTAAATCGAAGTCTCCAGAGGTAAATGTCTCATCTTTCATGAAAATAGGGCGTCTAAGTTTTACATATCCACAGTACTGCACTTCCTCTACCTCAGCATCCTTTCTTAGTGAAGAAACTGCTACCTTAACTCCTTCTCCTGCAGGTGTTTAACTCCGTCACATTTCTAATACGGAAAACATTTTTGTTTATTTCAACTTTCTTTACTTTCTTTTTTCTTATTATCACTAAATTAAATTATCAACTACATCATAAAATTTTAAAAATCATTCCTATCGTACGGTTATGATAGAACTTTTTACAAGTCTTTTCATATTTATCTCAAAAGTTTAATACATGTCGTATTTATTAATTCTTTGTTTTTGTGTTTTCTTTTTGTTTTTCCGCTCTCAAGTCTTTTTACCTTAGAAATAAACAGTGTAGCGTAAAATTTATTTTCTCATAAGGATCACAAAATAGGTTAAATCACTTCATTTTGATTTGTGTAATTTATCTGTCAAAAATGGATCAAACGAGTTAAAGCAGATTGGCGAACTAGTTCAGTGGTTTCTTTCTCATAATTTTTTATTTTTTAAATATATAATTTAAATATACTTAATTATATAAACATTTTTTATAATCTTTAACTAGTTTATTAATATCTTTAATTGGACGAATTAAGAAAATTGTATTTTTACAGGTTAAATTACTCTATTAAAATGAATGATTAAAATTGAATTTATAAATTTTCATGATTTAATTTCAATACTAGTTTTTTAATACAAATATTTGAATAGTTTAAATTGGTTTTTTATTTTAGTTTTAATTATAAAAAATGGATAGTAAAGAGATAAAAAATGTAAACATAGAAATTGGAAATGCATAATGTTAATAGAGAAGAGTTGGGGATGTTTACCATGTGTAATAAGCAGCAAGTTTTGAGTGGGATATTTGTCTGCAAGGTCCTTAATTAAATGCTTGTATCTTTCCCCTGCTTGCAAATCTGATTCTCCCCAGTGGGGAAACTGAAGTTTACAAAGGCAGAAAAAAAAAGTATGAAATGAGGAAGAAGAAGAATAGTAGCATTGATGCATAATGAAGTTGAATTCCCCTGTACCTCTTTATACACCCTTTCAACATTTTTATCCACTATCCCAGCTGGGAGCATGGCTTCACACTCTGCCATATCAAACCTCATGTTTCCATCTTTAGGAGCCACATTCGGACGAATAGCCTTGCTGTTCATCATTTCACACAGTCCATACTCAACCGACACCTGCACTTTATACAACACAACCTTTTAATTCTTCTACACAAACTTTTCAAAAATAAGACTAAGTGACATTAAAAACATAAAATAGGTATATCTCTTTCTAAATGTTATAAAAGAAAAATAAAATAATACTAAGTAAATTCGAATTAACTAATGTGATTATAGGGATAAGGATGAGTTGGGTATATGGATAAACATTTGTCTGCATTTGATTTTCTTCCTATAATCTTTTTTACATAAGTATTTATTTTATTATCTGAACTAACTCTTCAAACTTTTCATAACCCAAAACTCATTAAACCACTCCAACTTCTATTATTTAACTTTTAGTATCTCTGAAAAATACACACAGCCTTTTTATTATCTAGTCAATATAAAGTTATTTTCATTTTGATTCTCAGTTGTTTCTAATTTGGTAAATTTTGTTTTTCCTTTCATTTTAGCTTTTTTTTATGGTAGAAATAATATTCGATAAATTAGTATCTAGTGCTACAGTTCAAGTTCCTATGAAGCTTCAGACTTTTGACACCGCAACAAAATATACTCTTTTGGTATAATTTTACTTTATTTTGAAATTTTTGTTTTAATCTCTATTATTATTGAAATATTAAACCAATTTTTATTAACCATGTTTATCACTTAATAGAGTAACAAACTAAAATAAAACAATCTGACCTTGACTTTGAGAGGGTCAACTGTAACACCATCCCCGGTGGTGCTGTCACCCTCCTCTACGGCGGCGAGAGACGAGACGAGTTCCTCGGCGGTCTGGAGGCACCGGAGGAACGGCGAAACGAAGACCCGCCGGATCGGAAACCCGAGATTCTCTCGGAGCCTCCGGCCCGTTTCGAGCGCCCGTTTCCGGCCCGGCTCGGCCAGCGGTGGATCCCAGGGACGCGCCGCCGTGGCTGCCCAGGACGGTTCTAAGTTGTCGATGCGCTCGCCGTGCCTCATTACGACGACGTTCTGGTATGAAACGGCAGCGTGGTTTCCTTTGGAAGCCATTTTGACGGGACCTACAGAGACAGAAAATTGCAATAGAAAATGATGATCGTGCTTCTTTTCTATGAACACTATTATAGAGTGTGTTCATGCTGATGAAACTACCTTCCAATTTCCTCAAAGAACGCATTATATTTTGAGTTGGCATCTTTTGTAGAAGAAAACACTTGAAAACAAAAACTTTTACCCTTTTTCTCTCCCTCCTATTTCACAACCCCTTTTAACAATAAAATAATAATATTATTAATCGTTAAATTGTAGTGTGAAAAAAATAAGAGTGTCAAATATCATCATCCACTTCAAAATTACACCATCCCATCCTATTTCGTTTTACGGTACACCAAAATTATACTCTTAGCAACGATGTAAATTTCATTCATTTTATTTAAACTTCATTAGTTAGTAATTAATACAATTGATTTAATAATTATCAGGTATCTTTATTTTAAAAATTAATATTTATATGTAATTAACTTTAAAGTAACCAATACAAATTTTAAATTTTTAAAATAAAAATAAACGACTTTCTTCAACGTTAATTATGTTAATATTAATTTTTTCTTTGATAAACATATATAACAGTTATTAAATGTTAAATATGTGTTTAATTATCTTAACTATTAACAGGATTTAAATATAATTAATTAAATTAATTTTTTTACATTAAATGATAATATTTTATAATTAAATATGTTAATATTTATTATAATTAACTGATTATTTATATGGTATACATGTACCTACTTATTTTTATTTTTTATTTATGCATTCATTATACATTACTAAAAACTCATTAAATAAAAACTTAATTTTAGAGACAAAAATTAATTATTCACTGTATTAACTAAATTAGATATTAATTTACACAATATCTAAAATAATTTATATTATTAATAAAATTTATAAATTAATTTATAAATTAATATTTAATTAGTTATCACTTTTTTTAATTATCAAATTTAGAATCTAAATGACTAAAATTTTATAGTTAATTCATAACAATTTACGAACTAATTTATAAATTTTATTAATAATAAAAATTACATTATATATCAATATTATTTTTAATCTCTGAAATAATAATTTAATTAATATAATATTTTTTTAATTAATTTTTATATAATAATTTTTTTATATTTAAACTAATATAATAATAATAATAATAATAATTATTATTATTATTATTATTATTATTATAAATAATAGGTAAATGATATATAGAATCCTAAAATATCAAATAATGCCAAGAAAGATAGATGTTACTATATTATTAATCGTAATCCTATCACAAAATAAACTATGATGCTAATTGTTTGAATCTAATGATGCAAAAACGAATGCCTAGCATATTTAACCATTGTATTGTACTCTAGGTGATTATGCCAAAGCTATGCAAAACAACTGATATAAAAATTGAAAAATTATATTTTAATACCTTTGTTAAATACACATCACTGGAGAACTAAATTTAAAAAAAAAATTAATATTAATATAATTACTTATCAAATGATTTATTTATTATGAATAACCAAAAGTATTAATGTTGAAAAATTTCATAAAGAATACCTATATATATAGTAGTTGTATCAAAGAGCTTGTTCCTTAATAATTATTAAAAATGAGAAAACCAAATTAATAACTTTTTTCATAAATTAAAATTCATACAATCACAAAATAAAAGTTTATAAAAAATTCTATAAAATGACTTGTACATAAATTAATGCAATTTATCAAGAAATATTTTAAATTTTTTTTCTAGTTTTCTCTCCAAACTTTTATGAAAAAATTCGTTAAGATACTCCTAATAGTAATTTCTGTTCCTTGGTTATAATTATACATAGTGGTTGTTGAAAAACTAATTTCTATAAAAGAAAATCAGTAAATTATTTGTAAATGTTCTTCAAATCATATCCTTTTCATCTAAAAGTGTTCGAATGCAGAACCTTTGTTTACAAAAAAATGGAATCTAGTTTTATTGATATCATGAATTTCATTTCATGTTGAAGTTTAAAACTTGTAATAATTTAAAATAGGCATTCTCTCTATATGGTGTTTATAGAAATTGAAGTGAAAAAGTAAAAATAAAATAAGATGAAGCTTAACGTACTTGTGGAGAGTGATCGAAAGGCAGTTACTTTATTATACACCTGCAACATAACATCTTGTAACTAAAGAGGGAAATAAAAGAGTAGATTAAAGTGGCAAAAGAAAATAATAAGAAATGATAAAATTGATAATGCAGAAAGAAAATGTGAGTTTGTGGATTTCAGAAACCACCTTAGAAGTCTTGTTACACGTCGCAGGAACAGAGAAAAAAAGGTGAAGTAACCTTAACGAAGGCATGGAGATGGAAGATAGGAAGATGGGGAAGAAGAGAGAGAGAGAGATATTGAAAATTTTGAAGGAGTGTGAATTTAAGAAGAAAAGGGTCAAAGAAAGATTTGAAGGAAGGTTCGTGAAGTGCGTTTGTGATTGAAAATGTCAAGAATTTGGTGTTCAAAGCTAACCCCAAAGTCACTTCATTGACTTTCATTGCCCTTACCTGCGCGTTTGCATCACTTTCAAATTAAGATTCATCAATCTTTTCATTCATGCTAATATGCAATCATATATATCAAAACGGACTTACTTATTAGATTATTATTTATTTCTTTTCTTTTTCATGGTATCTAAAATAAAATTAGATGAAAATAGAATGTATAAAAAATAAAAAATGTATTGCATGAGATTTATTGAAGGATTAATATTTCGAAAAAAATAGAAAGATCAAGATGAAGGAAAAAGACGTAAGAACCAAAATTGCAATTTAGCAAAAAATAGTTTTCCTTTTCTCAACTATCAATTAGCTCTCCAATATAAGGATAATTAATTACGACATAAAATTATTTACAAATCTTAGCCTTTGTTGTCTTAAAGAAATTCTGAGAAATAAATCTCAAACAGTTATGCAAATGAAATCTAAGATTATTATATTAATTAACAAAATTTTAGTTTCTAAATTAGTTTTTATTATTGTTAAATAGTTTTTAAATTGGTATCTAATTAGCAATCAAGGTTTTAACTACCAATTATTTAGTTTCTAAATTTGGTAGCAATAGTTGCTAATTAGATACAAATTTAGAAACTATTTAACAATAATAAAAACTAATTTTGTTTTTAGTTTTTAAAATGGTCTCTAATTTAGTTACTATTGCAACTAATTATTTTGGTCTTTAAAAATTGGTTTCTATTTCATGATTTTCTTGTAGTGTTTTTTTTTTAAATAAAAAAAAACAGAGGATTATTATTCATTGGAAAAAAGTTACTACTCAATAAATGGTATTTGTAGTATCACTCACACTATTTTTAAATATAATTTTATTTTTTAAAAGTATACCAGTAATAATCTTTTTTTGGGACCTTAAAGCCCTTAAATGCTTGGGCTTTAAGCAACCCTGTTTTCATGTTTTTGCCTTTATTGTTGAGTTATTTTCTTCTTCTCCGTTCAACCTTCTTCCACACAATTATTTTGCCATTTGTTTATCTGTTTTTCTCTTTTAAAATCCCTCTCCCCTTTTCTTGTCAAATTCAATGTTATTTATAGACCCAGATTACTTGAGAGGGTTAAAAATATCTGTTTAAAATGATAAATAAATTGTATAAAACCTTAAGGAAATTATATCGTTGAAGAAGAAAAAAGGACAAATTAATATGCATAAATGGTAAAATTTGTAGAAAATTTTAGGAGTGGGTGAGCATGTTGTATTTGACTGGCTGAGAATGAATGATGAGATTGAGGGTGGCAGGTATTTATGTGGAAGAAAAATAGAATAATGAAATACAAAATTTAAAAAGAGGTGCATTAGTGAAAAATGGGGTGTATGTAGCATCAGCTTTTTTTAATGGAGGTAGGTAGGTAGCATCAGCTCTTTTAGCAAAGGAAAATCCTCCCTTCACCATATCAATTCCAACCTGCACCCAATCTCTCATTCAAAATTATGAAAATGTTCCTATGAAATGACGAAAATAACCTTAAAAGAAAGGAGGGTGCAACTATAGTAAATACTTCTAGAATCCTTTTGTTTGGAATACATTTCTGAATTTAAATTTCTGGAACATATTTTTTAATTTTGAAATTTTTTTCTTGGAATGCATTTTCAGATTTTGTGTTTTGAATTTCTTTTTTGGAACATATTTCTAGATTTGGATTTCCATAACACATTTTCAGATTTTTTTTCAGATTTTCTTCTTTAAATGTATTTTTTTGCATTTTGGATTTTCTTTCCCAGAACGAAATCTTAACTTTTAAATTATATTTTTTGAATTCTGGATTTTCAAATCCGAAATAGTAATTATGAAAAATTTGAAAAATTATAGAATACTGTTAAAATTATATGTTGCAGGAAGAACTTGACTTTAGCAAAAGGATGTAAAAGATCAAAAAAGGTTTGATAAAAAAAATAATTCTTGGGCCAACATTGATCTAATATTATAACTAGCAAAAAAAAGTTAAGAAAGAGGTTCCAGTTTATTTCATAATATTTTTTAATTAATTGGAATGTTTTTAATTACAAAATATAAATACATACACAATTTTTAACAAAAGCAAAAAATTAATATTTAAAATTTGTATCAATGTAAGAAAGAATATATTGAATAATATCAATAAAAATTATTAACAAATTAATGATAAAAAGATAAAAAGTTGGTGTTTAAAAATTTCATTTGTTTTAATCAATCCATCAGCAGTTTCTCCAATTCGAGAGACCAGTCAAATCAAATTATATGTTTTGAATAATGGTTTTTTCTTCACTGCTTTTGACGAGGTGTTCTTCTTTCTGATTAATCAATGATAATTACATCTTTACATTTATCAGATGCCCATTTTTAGACAACCTATTTAATTTATATATATATATATATATATATTATTTACTATATTGATAGCTCGGCCATTGTGTCTTATTGGGTTATGTTACATAGCCTATGTGTAATAATTATTACTTGTTGGTATATTGTGTTTTATTAGCTTATGTAATAACTAATTTAGTAATCTATCTATTAATTAGTCTATGTACTACACTAGTTGCTTGTTAGGTGATTCTATCTTATTAGCCAATGTGTTACATATTATAGTGATTGCTTATTGATTGTGTCTAATTAGCATATGTGCTAATTAGTATGTGATACCTAACCTATGTGTTATGAGTTGACTAATTTTATCTTCTTAACCTAACATCTAGCTAATCTATATGCGTATCTTATTTAGAGCGTGCTCTTCATATTGATCACGTGTTGTCTTATTCACTACTTAACCTAAGCACGTAGTTTTAGAAAATTGACGAGTTCAATATTGCATTAAAAATGTGTTATATTATTTGTTACTTAACTTATGCATTTTTAATGAGAATGAATTAGGAGAGTTCTAAGATGGAAGGGAGAATAATGAAAGTCTAATTGGGAACCCTCACGTCATTAAAAATATATGATATTTGTGAGTGAAGAGGGTATGGAAAGTGAGTGAGTAATTCATGATAGTTATATTTATAAGTTTTCTTAAATTTAAACCGTTAAGAAGACATTAAAGAGTTATTATGAGATATAAATGAATTTTACACTAATAATCTATAACTGCTATTAAATTATAACCAAATTATGGTCTGATTTATGTATCTTAAATATTATAATAAATAAATGGTTATTGATTTGAATATATCTAATCATAATTAAGAATATAGAGGATTTTAATAGCTAAGAAACGTAATGCATATTCATGGATGTTCTGAAACATTTTATTATCTTTTCTTCCAATTAATCGATCTTGACAACATGATTTTCTTTCACACCCTGCGGTGCTTTTTTTTTTGTCATTCTACAAATCAATTTCAAATTTTCTATATTCTTCCTGGACTTCACAAAGTCTTTTTTGGTTTCTTAACTTCTGTTTTAGCCAAGAGGGATGTCTCTCAACCAAGGCATGTAGTTGAGGTCGGTTAAACTCCGAGATGGTCACTGATCGTATCCTTGTAAGCTATGAATTGGATCCAAGGAAATGAGGGAAATCCACTCATAGAAGATACTTTGACGCTCAAGTCAATAAGAACATAAAATATAGTGAGTATAGTGTAAAATATGAGTTGGAATTACTCTCTGTGAGTTGTTGCCTGTTAATGTTCCCCTTGTCTCAGTTCTAGTCGTCTCTTGTTTGTCCTATTTATCAGATCATCTTCTTTCCCTTATATAGGATAGTGTTTTCCCTCCTTCTCCTTGTATCTAGTCTTGTTTTGAGCTATATTTCCAAATTAATTACAATCCCGCATATATAGTAAATCTCCATAATTAGCGCTCTCTCATCTTTATAAGAAATAAATGAGATCTTTTTTAGATAGTCCAGCGATCGGTATTAGATATGCTCTCACCCTATTATTGGGCTCGACCCATGACCTCACAGCCCCCAACCTCAAGCATAAGCCAATGAGGCTGATAAGTTCATAACCATTATTTACACAGATGGCATCAAAACCATTTTACCAGATGATCGGGCTTGACCCATGACCTCACAGGGGCTAGCCTCAAGCATAAGCCAATGCGGCTAATAAGTTCGTTGCTATTGCTTGATTCCATCTTTCGATAATGGATCGAACTTGGGCTTGTCATTTCTTTTTACCAAGAATATATATAATTTAAAACTTACAAATTGGAATGAGTGAGATCGACATTTCCTTAACAAACTGGGAGAGGTCCGTTGAAGATGGTTGCTGCCCCTTCAAGATTGTGTTTGATGAAGACTTCTATGTACATTTCATATGTTTTTTGCTTTGCTTTAAGTATGTCTTAGGTAGTGCTTAGAGGTTGTCTAAGAGTGGGTTTTTTGCTGAGTAACTCACCTCATAACCACTGGCCATGTGATAAGAACAAACATAAGTTTTCTTAAACTGTTTTTCACATGTTTT
>Ga0123342_1009775_pt1 | contig 11287 bp, 4 predicted proteins | sample Turbeawhitnodule_FD_89960 | JGI IMG/M metagenome (GOLD analysis project Ga0123342, IMG submission 89960) | Root nodule microbial communities of legume samples collected from Mexico - Turtle bean Mexico white nodule | ecosystem: Host-associated > Plants > Roots > Nodule | place: Mexico: Nepantla... | reverse complement strand
CACCACAACCAAGAAAGTGACCTTGAACACCTCAAGACACACACTCTTCTTGGCCAACACACCAACACTAAGATTGTTGATCTTGATCCCCTCAAGAACACACAGTCAATCTCAGCAAACACAAACGAAAACTTGTTTCACAAAGTACAAGGATTACACTTGTTACAGAAGATAATCTAAAATCAATACAAGCAGAATCCTATTCCACAAACTTTGATCAATCACAAACTTTCAACAATCTCAACTCTTTGAAAAACTCAAAAACTCTTAGCAAAAAAACTTGTCAAAGATTAATTCTCAAATCTGTTTTTCTGGATATATTCAAAGATGTAGTTTGTTATCAAATCTTAACAAACTCTTAAATTGCATTAAAAGATTGGTCAAAGCATTTAATGACTGGAGCTTAAGCAGTTAAATCATTTAAAGCTTAGTCAAAGATAAAACAATTTTTCTGTTATGGTTCCAAAACAAACAATCGGTTGTTTCCTCGAATCAATCGGTTGTTTTGGTTCTAATAGTTCAATCATTCAAAAAACAGTTTTCAATCTTTTCTTAAAACATCTAAGTATAAACAATCAGTTGTTTCAACAAAACAATCGGTTGTTTTAACTTAGTTTGAAAACATTTTACTTTCACAAAGATTGAGAATGCCTATGCTTTAGATTCGATCAAGTGGTGGATTACAACACTCAGACTACCCCAGAACTATACTAAACCAGCACAGTAACAGCAAGCACAGCCAAGGCTTCAACATCCTTCAAAGGGTTTGGATTCTTCAAAGCTTGAACACCACTTGGTTCAACATATTTGATCTAGTTAAAGTGGATATGGATTTTAATCCAATCCATTTATTTGGATTTGGATTGGATCTACATTGGATTTTGAAAAATCCAATCCATGACCTCCCCTACAAAAGACTTCTTTAAAGATCTCACAACTATTAGAAAATTCTCAACAACTTTATCTTTTCATTGTCTATATATAGCAAAAACTCTTTAAGAAGAAAGGTTGACAATTACGATAATGTTTTTAACACTCTTGCAATATTTAAGAATCCTTGTAGCCTAGCTATGAAAAAGAACAAAATTTGTTTTCCTTAGCTCATCTAGAAGAGTGAATTTCTTTTGTATTCATCGTAAAATGTTATCCCTCTTTTAGTGAGCAAACCTGTGATCTTTTATATCACTTTCTTTGTAAATTGTTTTTTAGTCAAGAATGACTATGATCCAAAGCATACTCATCATTAGTCACGAGTTGTTGTATTCCAAATAATACTTGATCTTAACCAAAAGTGATTGTGTTGCTAAAAAAAAGTGAAACAAGTTGAAACCAAACAAAACCCTTAAATACATATCGATTACAATATACCTTGTGCCTCCTTCCTTAGCACGTGCTTCAACATCTTTCCCGTCGACATCTTTGGCAGAACCTCCTTGAATAGCACCGTCTTCCAATAACATGAAGTGCACCAACCTCTCTTTGCAAATATATAAATTATTTTAACTAATAGATTTACCAAATATTGAATATCATAGGTTTTAGTTATTTCGCAAAAGATTGCCAAAGGCTCCAATTTTTTTTAAAAATTATTCTTTATAATATTTTTAATTATAAAATCATGTTTTAATAAACAAAAAATATTTATTATAATATTCTTTTAATATTTTATATATAAAAAAATTGGTTTTAGTCCGTAAACTATCATGATGATGTGGATAATGACTCACCGTGGACTTTCTAATATTATATACTATACTTCATGCTGGAAGTGTATTTGCCACATTAGAAAAAAAAAAGTTAACATTGTCAATTATTAAAGACTTATTCCAATCGTTTCTATGTTAAAAGTATTTTGATGATCTAAAGTTTGAATTTGGAACGAAAACTAAATTCAAATTATAGTATAAAAAGGAAAAGACTTATTCCAATCGTTTCTATGTTAAAAGTATTTTGATGATCTAAAGTTTGAATTTGGAACGAAAACTAAATTCAAATTATAGTATAAAAAGGAAAAACATATTTAACCTGAAAAAATTTTAAAAAAATCAAAAGTCTAAATCTGTACATCTAGTTCAAAAAAAATTGTATACAAAGTTGTAAGTTTAAATACAACTTCCGTTAAAAAAAAATCAGAATTGGACAAAGTATAAGTCGTGTTTGAAAATATGATTTATATGATTTTTACATTTTAAAGTCATGCTTTCAAACATGACTTAACCATTTTTGTGAAAAGATAAATATTTACTCATTTCGATAAATACTATATAAAATTACACAATTTTTGTACAAAATTCATAACTCTCTTTCTCAAATCTTTGTCTTTGTTTTGTTACTCTGATTTACAACTTTAAGTAAATGATAGGTCCATTGATTTTCTCTTGATCTATCTAAACTTTGTTAAAGATAAAATTATGATAATAAATATTTAATTTTAAAGTAATAAAATCATAACATTGATATTGAAAAAAGAAAGTTATTGATAGCAACTCTTATCTTTTAATTTTTAATTGATAAACTTATTTGGATATGTATAAAAGTTTTATACTACTAAAGAGTTGAGTTATTCACATCTTTATGTTTTAATCAATTGAGAAAAATATATTAAAAGAGTATCTAAATATATTCATATAGAGTATTTAACTTATTTATTTGAAAATGATTTTACCTAATATCAAGATAAATTTGAGTACATATATTGACTATTGGAGATGTTAGGAAATCATTAGAAGAAAACACAAGATTTTAAATTGTGATTTCTTTATCATGACTAGGAAATGAAAATATGTACTTGTATTTGTATAGATAAAGTCGGTATAGATAGTATTTGAGATTGACGATAATAATTATTGTAGATGTTGGTCGCTTCCTTACTCTTCAATACTTCACTCTTTCGAACTTCAAAACTCTTTCGAACTTCAAAACTCTTTCTCCTTAATTCCTCAGCACTCAGTCGGGAATAAACCTACAAAAAGTTCTCCGACAATCAAGTAAGTACTATGTATTAAAAGAGTGTATTGTGAAATTGATGAAAGTGTACCTTAATTACTCAATTGTAGAGGGCTTATCTATAACATTAACCGATGAGGCCGAATCTAGCATATATTTGCACTAAATCAGTGTTAGCTGATTTCTCAGGAGATAACACTGACTTGTAGGGAGGTATATTTGGAGAATATCTTCAATAAATCAATGTTAGTTGATTCTTCGGGTGTTACCTAGATTTGATGAGACGTGAGTCTGATTCATAGGGAGTTTCCATAATTGTCTTAATTGTTATTCATTACAACTGTGTTTTGTGTTTTTGATGTAGTTCCAACAGGTGCATAACCAAGGTCGAATGACGTAACTCACTCGATTGATTCTAACCAATACGGTACTCATGATATTTGTATTTGATTTGTTTTTAGAATAAAATGTTAATAATATATATATTATTAATCCATTAGGAAATGAAAGCATGAAAAATAATTGAGTGAAAGATACATGTTTGTAATGAGTAGAAAATAAGTGTTTGATTTTAAATTGTAGAAACAAAGTTTATGAAACTAAAGAAATGAAGGTAGAGAACTTCAAGGTCCACCCTTCCCTATCCCTCTTATTTCCATTCTAAATTTGGTTGTGTCCTTCTAAAACAGGGTTCTTTTAACTCCTTTTTCCCCTAAATTCATAAAATATCAACTTCACCATTTCATATTCCTAACTAAACCATTCTAAACCCAAATTGGTAAGCTGTAATTGTCTTTGTTTTTTATTGTTATTTTTAGATTTTTCTTCCATTCCATATAAACCCCAAGACACACATATTAATCCTCACCCAAGAAAAAAAAATCTCGCATCCTCTCCTCAGCCCTGTGTCGCCGTCGTGACCACCGTCGATATACATCAATATACGGCAAGGGTTGAGGAAGATGGAGGAGATCGAATGTGGCCATTATGTGGGTCATGGCTACGTGAGCAACTGGGGCTTGCAGTGTGACAGCATGCGTCGCCGTCGATGTACGAGTAACGCGACGCCATCCACGGCGGTTTCCGGTTACAGAAAATATTTGAAGGGAACGGAGTCGGAGATGAAGAGAACGCGGCGCGTGGGAAAGGACAAGTCCCATGAAACGGAGAAAAAGGTATCGGTGAGAAAGATGCAGTGGTTGATGAAGAACAAGTATGGAAAATTGACCCATAATTGCTGATACCCAAACACCAATTTTTTCCCTTTATCTTTTTAATATAGATCACACCAATCTGAGAAAAAAAATACAATTTTCCTCCAACTCAGATAGAATAATCATAAACAATAAAAAAAAAATTACCTAACTCCAAATTAAGCTAGAACTTAATCCTATACCAGAATCACATTCGTGGTGGAAAAAAAGTTTAACAATTTGTTGTTACATGAATAATTTTTTATGTTTTTGCTTTGGTAATAATTCAATTCCAAAGTTTATCATTTCGTTTTTGTGTCTTCGTGATTCTGCCTCTCTATCTGCTTTTCACTTTTTGTGCTTTCATGAAATGCCTCTTATAAATTGTTAATTTTCTTAATAAAATTTGGTTTCTGTTATATGCACAATGGAAATTCACCTCACGCTGTTAAATAAACATGTTGTGTAATAAATAGGAAATATTTATTTAGATCTACATATACAATATACTAATTTTGTTGTATTCTATTTTTGTAATATTTAAATAAATACTAATAAACATTTAATATTAAAAACTCTTCTTATTCTTTCATGTCTTTCTTTATAAAATATCTTAACTTTTTCAGTTTTTAAAAATATTTCGGAAAAGTAAAAAGGATGATGATAACTTGACAGTGTAACTTTTCTCTCGCTTATAATTTTATAAATTATTATTTTACTATAATTTTTTATTTTATTTTAATATAATATTTTATTTTAAAAACTGTTGTTAATTGAATGTAGTGAAATAGTCTCTTGTTCACCATTTTCTTTTTATTTAGCAGAATTTAATATCTGCGAATATTGTTCACGTTATTATTTGATAATATGAAATTAATTAATTTGAAATAATATAATCACTTTTTACGTTGAAATTAAATTCTAAAATTAACATCTAATTAATATCAAGTGGGTTATTTTTCTTTCCTACATTCTCTTGAGTAATCTTAAATATAAAGTTGTGAAACTAACTCTTGAATCGACGCCAATATTTATTGCATAAACATTACCCATAAAATTTATAGTGTGTGGTTAGTTTAATATTTATTTTCCCAACAATACACTTTTTTTTTTTGTTAAGATTGCATAATACCCACTTCCAATGCGATAAACTTCTGATAAAATAATGGGGAATGATTATATTAATTTGTGTGTTAATCAAAATAATTGAAATGACTTCGTAATTATTTTTACTAATTTGTTGTGGATTGGGTATTACAATATCCCATATTTTATCGGACCATTCTTACAAAGAAACTTTTAGAATTTTGCAATTTACACATTTCATTATAATGAATACACCATTTCTCTTTTTTATGATTTTATTATAAAAGGAATTATTTTATATAAAAAAAATAAATGTTCTATTTGTGTACTCACATTCATTATTCTTTACACTTTATATTCCGATCTTTTATTTTTATTATTATTTAAATCTTAATCTTACAACTCATATGTTCATCGTTTCTTAAATCTTATTTTTTCACATCAACCATCTTCATTCTTCTTTAAATTGTTTACATTTAATTGAATATGATGTTATCCACCAAGTTCAATATCAATATGGTGTATTTTCTATTATTGTTACAATCATGTTCATATTCTAGTAATCCTAATAACATGCGTAGGAAGATGTCTTGTTTTACATTTTCTTCAATAAGCCACTTTATTTTCATAAATTGAACATTCGTAACTTAAAGAATCAGTTACAAAGGATAAATAGTTGATTCAATATAAAAAGTATTAATATATCTAGTTTCTAGTATAATAAAGAAAATAATTACACTTTAAGTAAAAAAAAAAACTTTAATTTTAATAAGTTTGTTTGAATTTCGTTAATGGTGAATGTAATTAAACATATAATTGCTCTTTAGTTATTGTCATGTTTACTTATTAAAAAAAATAATATTGATATGCAATCATCCTTGAAGAGAGTCTTTTAATCTTAATTTTTAGTTTTTTTCTTTGTAAATTTAAAATTTTTAATGGTTCCTTTAAAGATAATGGTATATTAAAGTTAATTTTTCCTTTAATAAAAACATGTAATAATTATTAAAGATCAAATGTTCAATTACTTTACCCATTAATGGAATTTAAATAAAATTTACAGAATTAAAGTTTTTGTTGTACTTAGTCCGTAATTTTTTTCTTATTACACTAAAAACACAAATATGTTAATATTTATATACATGGCCAATTATTTACTCAATAAATAATTATAAAGTAGTGTTCGAACCAACATTAAATAAGGTTTTTTTTCATTTTCTATTTATTTATCTAATATTACATTTCTTCTTATCTTACATGGGAGTTGTTGGAAAAAATATTAAGCGGGAGTAAATAATTATAAAGTAGTGTATGAATTTGCATTAAGTTAGGACAAAGTAATATTTATTTCTTTTTTCATTTTCTACCATTTATCTTACCGTACATTGGAGTTGTTGGAAAAAACTAGTAAAAGTATAGGTAGTCATTGGATAGTAAAACTAGTAGTTGTTGGATCCTCTAAACGCTGATTGTCCTCTTGACGCTCCTTGTGTAGTAGACGTTTGGTTCTCCATTGTTATAGACGCTTAGATCTTTCTGTATAAATATATTTGTTATCTTATTCAGTGATAAGAATGTATTTTTCTGTTTTTGTTGTATGAATAATACACTTTCTCTTTCTCTTCCCTATCTTTCACATGGTATATAGAGCCATTTTTTTCCTATAACCATGACATATTCTTCTTCCACCCAATTATTTTGTGATTCTCCCACTGTTTGTGTTTTCTTTATTCCTCATACATTTGCTACTCTCCCTCAATCTTAAGTCTGATGATGACAACTATCTCATACAACAACAACAAGTCTTGGCTATTGTGCGTGAATTCAAACTTTTGCACTTCTTGGACAGATCTTGCACTCCTTTGAATTTTCAATATTTAGAAGATGCTCATAATGGTATTGTTTCTTATGCTTTTCTGAATTTTGAACAACAAGACCAACTTCTTGTAGCTTGGCTCCTAGCTTTTATCACAACTCCTATTCTCACCAAGATGGTAGGCCTTCACACGGCTAACCAAATTTGGGACAAGTTGGGGACTTACTATGCTACACAAACTTGGGCCAAAGTACGCAAACTCAAACTATAACTAGGGTCTTCTGAGAAAGATCGGACAATTATGTGCTATCTTATTGATATTAAGAAGATTGTTGATACTCGTACTGTCATAGGTTCATTAGTCACTCTTGAAGATCATATTGAAGTGATTCTTGATGGTATTTTTATATGGATATGATGGTTTCATCACATTTGTTACATCTTGCATAGATCCTTGTATTGTTGAAGATACAAAGTCATTATTGCTTGCTCAAGAGGAACATTTTGAGAAACATCGGGCTCTTGATAATACACTTCCTCAAGAAAAATCTTGCTTCGTGTATCTCGTCGTCAAACTAGTTTCAAAGAACTGTCATACGCAACAACGTACAACAAAATAGGGGATCACAATTTAACTACATAATTTATCCAAACAATAAATCTACGCATTTTTTTGGACCAAAGGTTATAAATCATCAATCTTGGAGTTCTTCTTCAACTTCTACATAGTCATATAAACCTCAATGTCAAATCAGTGGTAAAGCATGACATACTTCTCTTGATTGTTGTCATAAATATGATCATGATTCCTCTTTTACAGTCAATGCAAATTCATCTCAATTCCTTCCTTCGGTGTCTGATGACAATGAACCTTCTTTGCTTAGTACTTCCTCCACTCCCATTGACCCACTTTGGTATCCAAATAGTGGTGTCTCTCATCATATTACAATTCACATTAAAAAATTCTCAAAGAAAACTCCTTTCACTCACAATGATGTGGTTTGTGTAGGTAATGGTCCAGGTATGCATATTCATCATATTCGTTCAACTACTTTCATACCTCCACACACATCAAGACCTCTTAATCTCAATCAACTTTTACATGTTCTTTCAGTTACAAAGAACTTGATGAATGTTTTTAAATTTGTTAAAGATAATCAGGTCTTTTTTTAATTTCATCCTAACCATTGTTTTTCAAAACTTATGCAACCAGGAAGATAATTCTCAAAGGAAATCTTAAAGATGGTTAATACAATTTTCCATTTTTTACCAATCCTTGTGTTTTTTTTTTTTTCAAATAATATCTCATACACACCTATGTTGTCTCCATTTTCTTTATTACATTCCAGACTTGGTCATGCTTCGCATAAAGTTGTTCAACATGTATTAAATACTTGTAATATACATTGTACCAAACAACGATTATTTTGTGATACATGTGTTATAACTAAAACACATTAATTACCAATTGTTGACTCTATAAATTTATATAATTGTCCTCTTGAATTGGTGCATGTTGACATATAGGGGGCCGACTTCTATTGTTGCATCACAATATATCACAACTTGTAAAATCGGTTTAAGCAAGATAATTTTGAAAAAAATATATTTTTGTTTCCTAAAAACACGTTAATATCTTTTTGTTTTAAGATATTATATTACTTTAATTAATGATGTATTTAGCAAATATATGTATTTTGAAGATTTCATTTTTTACAATTAATTGTTTTAAACAAAATCTGTTACGTGTTCAATTTGTTCATTAGAGCGTTTGTCATAGGCAAAAGTTTTTAGACACCCTATTGGTCTACTACATACTACAGTTGTACACAAGCACTATTAAATCATTCAAATCACAAATAAAACATTTAGGTTTGTTTTTGTTATCATAAAAACATAAACTCCGCATATGATCTTTTGATCATCAGATTGTCTAGTGTGGTATTGACTGTCCATAGGTTCAAAAGACTGTCTAAGAGCTTAACATATCGTTTAGACAAATTGTCCAGAGTTTCAACACAAAATTAATCAAATCACCACAACAATAAAATCATAGTTAAAAACATTAAAATGTGGCACAACTAAATTAGAAGTAAATTCAAACTATAACATTAAAAAAAATTGTATTAGTTAATATCTTTAAACTTCATTACAATTTTTAATGGATGAGCATTTAAGTCATAAATACTTAGAACATGAAAAACATCAATTATATATACAAAATAAAATTTCAAATATCAATAATTTATTATGATTGTTAAATCAAAACATATTAGTTAGTAATAACCAACAAAAATTCATAAATGCAAAACAAAACATTATACTTAATAACAAAACTAAGTATATTGTGAAAATTCATAAAAAAGAATGCATGGTGGGATACCAAGAGGATGTTGTGGCTTAATATATATTCCATTAATGAAAATCAACTTGTATTAATGATCACATACCTTAAGCTACCCTTCATTTAACACTATCTTAAAGTTCTACAATATTTTTTTCTTTTAACTTATGCTTCCATTTCAACAACTTTGTTTTCTTAATTACTTATTTCATCTCCCTATGTTGAAAGTAATAATTATGGATTAGTATAACTTAATTTAACAACAACAATAAAAAAAATTAATTTTCTAACTAGAGACTAAATAAATAAAAATTAAAACACCATCTTTGAGTCCATGATGACCATCCTAAGGATATCTTGATTCTCAATTAACCAAATATTTGTTATTTGAATAACAAGCTCTAAAGTCTTCTTTTGGCCATGAATGTCCTTGAGCGTATCTAATTTATGTGACACTACCTAAATTTTATGATTTTTTTTAAATGCTACTATAATCAATAAGAGGAAAGAACAAATTGAATAATATAGTAACCACAACTACAAAAGATTTTTTTTTCATCACTAACTCCTGTTTGCTTCTATGGATGTTTTGTTCATAGACAAAAAAAGTGAGGGGATATCAACTATTTGGATCTAGGATTGTGTGGGGAAGAGAAGGAGATGATATGCATGTGAAAAGTAAATATCTCCTCCTCTCAAAATGAAGAGATGTAGGGAAAAACCATGTCAGCATACCTTATTTCCAAATTTACCCTCATTTTAATGTATTACAGTGCTCAATTTGAATGCATTAGTATTTAAAAAAATGTATTGTACAATGTTTAAATATATTTAAAATGAAGAAACAAATCATCATAAATTTTAAGGAAGTTTTAAGTTTGTTTATTATTTTATAGAATATAAATTATGTAAATAATGATAAACCAGTGTAAAAAAAAATATAGTTAAATAAAATCTTCCATTTATATATTAGTTATTAGAGTAAATTAGGTGATACCTATTTTTCAAGTTCTAATAAGATATTTTATTAAATGTGGTTGGATTTAGTTTTGTTTAAAAAAAAGAATATAATATATCTAATTAACATTGAAAATATTACCTGGGTTGGATCATGGGCATCAGCAAAAGGTTATACTAAACATTTTTCATTTTATTTATACTAGATATTTAATTTATTTAATACAAAAAATTCCTAAAAACAACCCATCAGTTATCCAAATTTTATATCTCTGTATCTTATATTATTTTATATTCAAATTTGAATGTTGATGGAGTTTTATGTTTTCAACTCACCTCTTCCTTCCTGTGACATTTGGTGGACAAAGGTGGGGAGTTTAGGAAATCCTAAAATGAAGACTTTTTATGGTTTCATGTTTGAATATTTAAAATTATATAAATAATGTTGTTTGAATTCAATCAATCAAATATATTTAAATAAGTAATCACTCTTTATGGGTAATTTAAAATTTCTCGTATTCTTTTTTTTTTCTCTCAAAATAGTGCAGTGATAATTAAACACTTAAAATAATTTTATTATAACTTAAATTATTCATTAGAAATTGAAAAGATAATTGATATATTAAAATATGTATTTATGTATTATGTTATGTTTTATTTGGTTTAATGGGTACAATAATTTTTAGATGACCCATGCATGCAAAAACATATTCTCTGAAAAGGCATACAAGGTCCGTGAAATTTTTCTTGACAAAGGTCCATGGTGATAAAATAGTAATTTTTTTAATATTAAAAAATAGTAATTTTCTATTTATATAAGATGTGATTTATTTTTTAATTTTATAGTATATGTTTAATATTTAAAGAAATTATTTGAAGTTCTGTTTTTATTTAATTTGTTGTTGTGTTTATATTAATATATTTCTATGTATAGTTATTATGTTT
>Ga0123342_1009774_pt1 | contig 11290 bp, 11 predicted proteins | sample Turbeawhitnodule_FD_89960 | JGI IMG/M metagenome (GOLD analysis project Ga0123342, IMG submission 89960) | Root nodule microbial communities of legume samples collected from Mexico - Turtle bean Mexico white nodule | ecosystem: Host-associated > Plants > Roots > Nodule | place: Mexico: Nepantla... | reverse complement strand
TATTATTGTTAAATAGTTTCTAAATTGGTATCTAATTAGCAACCAAGGTTTTAACTACCAAGTATTTAGTTTCTAAATTTGGTCTCTAAAACCTTGGTTGCTAATTAGATACCAATTTAGAAACTATTTAACAATAATAGAAAATAATAGAAACTAATTTAGAAACCAATTTTTTGTTTAGTTTCTAAAATGGTCTCTAATTTAGTTACTATTACAACTAATTATTTTGGTCTCTAAAAATTGGTTTCTATTTCATGATTTTCTTGTAGTGTATATTTTAACAAAATATTTGGTTTAACATTCATATATTTACCACTTATAAAACTATAAGATACATCAAATGTCAAATAAATATTTATATGTATATACACAATACTCATACAATACTTTAAAATATATCTTACTTGAAGCATGATTGTGTGGTCTTGTAGGTGAATGTGTAGACTTTTTCCTTATCTCTCCAATTAGGATTTTGACTTTTCTAATGGACTAATGGAGAGGGTTGCACCTTGACTTTGAATTGAGCCTTAGAATATCTAAATCAAGGCCCATTCGAGCCCACAATTGGTCCAAATTGGATCCACTTAGGTATCTAATTTTTTAAAAACAATTAGTTCTTATACAATTTTACAAGACTAAAAATAAGGAAAATATTTTATTATTCTTCTTTGAATTTTTGGCTCCGTGAGAATTTATCTTCTCCATTCTTCTTAGTCAAAATAATGTGGTGGCGGGATGATTTTCCATCACTTTATTAAGTCTTAGCAGATGAGTTGTTGGACTATCTACTCTTTTGTACCACTAGATTGTTTGTTATCACTAAAAGTTCAATATTAATAATAATAATAATAACAGTTAAGGTTCAAATAAACCTAATTAGATGAATCATATCTTAAATAACAATATTCAAGGCCCAAATAAATTCAATTAGATGAATTTCTCAACATATTTCCCTAAATCTCTCTTCTATGATGCCCTTTTGGATTTTAGAAACTCAAGGAAGTTGGCCTAACCTCTTCTTTGACCCTTGCACCTAATAACTCACGCCCAAACCACTTCTCCTCCATGGCCATTCATTGCTTTCCTCCATTGATTTCAAAAAGTGTTCCATTACCTTCCATTAACTCCTCCCAAACTCAAGGACAATTGCATCAGGTGGATCAGAGCTATGTTTCACATCTAATAAGCCTTAATCTAAAAAAAACAATTTGGGTTGTTCTTGATTGTATGGGTATGGCCGAACCATGTGTTGTCATGTTCTTTATTGTTTTGTAATTTTCCACCATTTATTTTGTGTTTACACTGTTTATTTTCTTTGTTTTTTATGTTCATCCATAGTTTTTATGTTTCTTGATGTTATAGGTTGTTCTTCATGTTATGTAAGAACCTCAACACAATTTGTGACAAAATGAAACAAATATCAAGTCAAACAAATAAGAATATAGTGAGAAAAAAATCCAACAGTTTGACACACAACGAAACCCAGGTCACCAGAAATGAACATTTCTTTCAGTACTGGTACAAAAGAATCAAAACTTTATTGTGAATTTTGTATATTGAATTTGATGCTCAAATTTTTATAACAATTCAAAAAGATAATGGGGAAGGTATGGTAAAAAATTCAGGTAAAAAAAAAAACAAATAATAAGGCGTAATAGATTTCATACTGAGAGTAATCAACACTAAAAACTTGTTTTTCTGGGCACAAAACGTTCTGGCTTTTTATGTTTATATCTTTTTTTTCTATTGTTTTTTGGATGTAAATTTTTAACTGGGTACAAACGACATCTCAAAAAACTTTTGAAAGTGTTTTTCAGAGTTTTCTAACGTAAAACAAACATAAAATAAAATTCCAAAACCGAGACAAAAATTTTACAAATTCCAAGGAAGCCAATGGAAAATAAGAACAAACTAACAAGACACAATGTCAAAAATTTATGTAATGGAATGTACTAATGGACAAATAGCACACAAGAACTCAAAGATTATAAAAATAAAATGGCACAAAAGCTTATACTCTAGTTTTATTACTCAAACAAAAACACAAACACAAACACATGGTGTGCTCTTCTAAGAGTCATTTTATCAAACACATATATATGGGTTGAAAAACTAGAATTATGAGACAATTGAAACAAAAAATTTAGACAAAACTAATGACAAAACAAGATTAGAAGCACAAAATAACACTTAATATGACACCTATCTTAAATCAAAACAACAAAAGATATCAAGAAAAAAAAACAAATCAAAACAAAACTGCAAACCATGAAAGTTCTTGGTGGGTTGTGGTGCAGATCATGTATATAGCAAAAAGAAACAACAAAACTTGAAAACAAACAAATTTAAACTGATTAAAGTGAAAAAAAAGAAACTAAATGGTACAAAACATCAAGAACATGAAAAACAACGCATGAAACATCAAGAAAATGGATGAACATCAAGAATAATGATATACTGCATTTATTTACTAACCATTTCAAATATTGTAACTGACTGGTGTAAATTCACTAGTCCTTATATAATATACTACATTTATTTTTTAAATCGGATATTGACTTCACTACGAAAATCAGATGTTTAGGTTTATCAAGTGAAACATAAATTTGATTTTGGGAAAATATGAAGAATTTAAAGATGCAATGGAATTTCATCGTTGAGGTTGCTGTTTATAAAATCGAAGCTCATCGTCGCAGGTAATTTTCCCAGTGACGTTGTAATCTTACTGGAGAGATTCAACATGGCAAAGAAGGAAATTAGGGTTCCAATTTCGTCAAGGATTGAACTAGTTAACTCGTTCGTCGAGAGTTAAAGTTGGAGGGGTCCTTGTTAGGCTTTTGCTACTGCTATACTACACTAGGGTTACCAAAAAAACTTCTCTGCCTTCATTCATATTGCTTAATCCCTTTTAAGGGTACATGTGGGCCACGAGACTTACAATACTAAGGAATTAAAACTGAATATACTTAATAATAATGGTAGACTTCCCAAGTAGGGGGCGTCGTTGTGGGATTAGGGTTTGGCGAGGGTGCAACGTTATTTTGGGCCTTGATGGGTCGGGTCGCGGGTGCATTAGGGTAGTGGAAAGTTGTAGCCGTTGCAGAATTATGGTTAGGAGTGGTTGGTGCGTTTTGAATGTTGGCGATGGGCTCAAGGAGTGGGGCAACTGCACCGCCTACGAGTGTGACGCGTGGCGCGCTACCTATGGCTTTTGCAGGAGGCGTGTTCAGGTCATTATGAGACGTGGAAGGGCTCTTATGGGGCGCGTGTGCGTGAGGCTCGAGGCGAGGTAAGTCTGTGCCAGCTGTGAGTGGAACACCTGGCATGCGCTCATTGGTCTCCATGTGCGGTGAGTTCAGATACTTCTGACTGGGGTTTTGAGTTGAGTTCAGTGCCGATGGAAGGGAAAAATCGGTGGATTTAGTATAGGGGAAAGGGGGCTCCCTAGCTAACGCTTTGAATGGTCTTAAAAGTGAGACATGGAAGATAAAGTGGACGCGAGCGGACTCTGGTAACTGGAGTTCGTAAGCCACGACTTCGACGAGACGGAGGACTCTGTATGTGTATAATGCGGACCCAACTTCTGATTTGGACGCCGAGCTAACGAGCGTTGCCGGTAAGGATGGAGGAGCACCCACACCCAGTCGCTGGCGCCAAAGGAGCGATCAATGCGATGACGATTGGCTTGGTCGCACATGCACTGGTGTGTGCGGCGCAAGTGTTCCTGGAGGTCATGGAGGATGATGGTGTGCTTTGTCAGCGTCTCTTGAATGGTGGTTCCCGCGTTTGGGATGTTAACGAAGTCGACGATGGTGGGTGGTTGCCGACCGTATAACACATGGAATGGGGAGGTTCCGATCGTCGAATGGTATGTGGTATTGTGCCACAATTCTGCCAAGTGCAGATATTGATACCATTTCTTAGGTTGGTTAACCCAAAAAGCATCTCAGGTATGCTTCTAATCCGCGGTTTAACACCTTTGTTTATCCATCAGTTTAAGGGTGGTAAGACGAACTGAAATTTAACGTTGTTCCTTGTGCCTTGAACAGATGTTGCCAAAAGGTACTCACGAACAAGGGATCTCTATCTGACACAATGGATTTGGGTAATCCATGAAGGCGACATATCTCCATAGAAAAACGCTTGGCTAGCGGTTGGGCAGTGAAATGCGTAGGAAAGGCTATGAAGTGAGCATATTTTGTGAGTCTATCGCAAACAACCTAAATGATCGAATGCCCGCGAACATGGAAGGTGAGTTATAAAGTCCATTGACATTTCTTCCCATACCTGTTTTGGAATCAGTAGTGGTTGTAATAACCCATGAGTTTTGATTGGCATGTATTTGTTTTGTTGACATGTTGGGCATTGTTAGACAAAATGGTGGACGTCGCTGGTCCATTTCGGCCAATAAAAAGAAGCAACTATGTGCTTAAGAGTGGGTTTAATGCTAAAATGGCCGCTGACAGGGGAAGCGTAGAATTCGGTCATGTTTCGGTGGCGGAAGTCATTCACTGCTGGCACAAAAATCTAGTGGTGGAAGAATAATAACCTCTGGCTAGTGGAGAAAAGGCTTGGTTGTGTTTGACTACTGGTGCATGCATGGATCACTTCCAGACCTTATGCAGTAGCAAGATACTGTTGGAGGTCGCGAACAAGCTGAGAAATAGGCGATGATAGAGCGAGCAGTATGGTTGAGTGATCCTCACTCTGTCTTGAAAGAGCGCCAGCCACTGCATTCTCCCTCCCAAGTCTGTAAACAATCTAAAAATCATACCCTTGTAATTTTGCTGTCCATTTCTGTTGCTCGGGGGTTTGTATGATTTGGGGAAGTAGTGTGTTTAGGCTCTTTTGATCTGTGATGATCTTGAAATGCTGACCTATGAGATACTAACGCCATTTTTTTATGGATTCAGTAATGGTGTACATCTCGCATGCATAAACGGAGGAAACTTGGAGTTTGGAACTCATCTTTTTGCTGAAGAAGGCCAGTGGACGCCTTGATTGGCTGAGGACAGCACCTACAGTCACCGCATAAGCGTCTGTTTCTACCACAAAAAGGAGCTTGAAGTCCGGCAGCTGTAGGGTAGGCTCTTTTGCTATGTGTAATTTTAATTTTTTAAATGCTTGTTGCGCGGGCTGAGACCATGTAAATTTATAGTTCTGTAATAAGTCGGTAAGAGGAGCGACAAGGGTGGCATATTGCTTAATGAATTTTTCTGTAGAATATGGTGAGGCCGAGGAAACCCCGTAATTCCGTAAGCGAGCGTGGCTGATGCCATTTGTGGATGACCTTGACTTTATCCGGGTCTGGGTGGACTCCTTGAGCAGAAATTATATGACCTAAGTAATTGACTTCTGCGGTTGCGAAACTGCATTTGGAAAGCTTGACAAAGAATTTTTGATTTTGTAATGCTGCTAGTATAGTTTTTAAATGGACAATATGATCCTACAAGTTTGGGCTATAAATCAAAATATCATAAAAAAAAACTAGGACAAAACTGGTGGAGATATGGTCTTAGTAGACCATTCATTGTTGCCTGAAAAGTAGAAGGAGCGTTAGTTAAACCAAATGGCATGACTAAGAATTCGTAGTGGTCATCAATAGTGCGAAAAGCTGTTTTGTGAGTGTCTTCAGGAACTAGAAGTATTTGGTGGTAACTAGAATGCAAGTCTATTTTAGTAAAAACAGTAGCTGAACCTAACTCATCTAGCAATTCATCAATGGTGGGAATGGGGAAACGTGGCTGCATTTAGGGCTCTGTAATCCACACAACAACGCCATGTTCCATCTTGTTTTTATTAAGAGCACTGGGGATGAAAAAGGGCTGGTACTGGGTTGAATAATACCCTCATGCAACATCTCAGAAATGAGTGAGGTAATAACTTCCTTGTGGTGATGGGGTAGCGATATGGTTCACTCTGATAAGTGAGGTGTTAGGTAACAAAGGAATATGGTGGTCATGGGGTCGTTGCGGAGGTAACCCACAAGGTCTTTGAAAAATGCTTTGATATTCTTGAAGAAGTGATTTTATGGGTGAGGGCAGATTGAACAACGGGGAAGTAAGGTTATCACATTTAGTTGTGATGGGTGTAAGGGAGTTGGTTGTGGTTCCACTAATAAGAGGTGTAAGGAAGCAATCGAATTAGTGGATAGATAGTGACAAAATTGGTGATATGTGGTGGTTGAACTTGAGGCTTGTAAAGTTACATGCTGGTTGTTATGTGTAAAGGCTATACTGGATATTGAAAAATATGCTTGAATGGATCCCAATGTGCTTAGCCATTCAATGCCCAAAACAACATCTACTCCCTCAATGGGAAAAAGGTAAAAGGCAATAGTGAATGTAGATTTTTGGAGCGAGATGTCCACTACTGGGCAAATACCTTGACACTTAATGAAGGCGCCATTTCCCACCATTACTGAAAGGGGTGGGCTGGGTGATATGGCTAGGTTTAAATGATGGGCAATGTGAGGTTGAAGAATGTTGTGAGAGCCGCTCGAATAAATAAAGATGGTGACTGGGAGGTTGTGAATCGATCCGATGAATTTAAAGGTTTTGGGGGAAATGGTATCAGTGAGAAATTGAGGGGAGAGGTGAAAGTGTATGGTGTTTGTGTACTCAGTAGCTGGGGAAGTATCCTCTATGGGGTCAATGTTGGGTACTGGTTCATCCAAAAGCAATAAGAACTAAGAAGTAGTGTGCATTTGTGACCGGGAATGAATTTTTCATCATAGTTGTAACATAACCCTAAGGCTCTTCTCTCTTGCATTTGAGATGAGGATAAATGTTTGATAGGGAGATTAGTAGCTGGTGGTGCGAATGTAGTGGGCCTGGGTGGGTTTGTTGAAGAGGATGTAGTGGCAGGTTGATGATAGAGTTGTGTGGGAAAACGGTTCTGTTTGGGTTTGGAATCTCTAAGTTTGTCTTCAATAAGCTTAGCTAGACCAATGGCCTAGGCTATAGAATATGGGTTCAATATGGTTAGCTCTCTACGTATTTCCGTATTCAAACCAGAAATGAAGCAATTAAGTATAGTTTTGGGAGTGAGCCACACAATACAATTGCATAATCTTTCAAACCTGCCTTGGTATTCTGTGACTAACGTGGTTTGCTGGAGTTTGAACAACTCTACTTGATGATTGATATAAGTTGATGGCCCAAAACGCAGTTCCAGGGCCCTTGTGAAGGAATTCCAATCAGTGAGTAGAGTGTTATTATGCAACCATTTAAACCAGGATAGAGCGTCTCCCTGCATATGAAATCCCACCATGGGAAGGCGCTTGCCCGGGGGTATTTGATAAAAGGAAAAATATTGGTCTGCTTGAAAAAGCCAATCTAGGGGATGGATACCATAAAAAAAAGGAAGGTTAAGTGTTGGTGGTCTTATGGCAGGGGTTGTAGGTTGTTGATGGTGGCTATTGAAAGGAGTGGATTGGTGGCTGTTATGGTGGCTCAATGGTGGGAGTTTAGTCTCAGAATGAGAAATGGTGGTTACCTAGTCCATGAGTGATGTGAATGTAGAATGAAGGTGGTCGTTCTTTGCTTCTAAGGTGGATTGTCTGCTAGAGTTGTCCTCTAGTTGGCCTTGGATCAACTTGAGTTGTGCTTGAATGTTGTTGATGACCTCTTCTAGGTCTTTGGAGGCTGGTGTGGGAGGCATGGTAGGAATGAAAGCACCAATTTGTTAGGCTTTTGCTACTGCTATACTACACTAGGGTTACCAAAAAAATTTCTCTGCCTTCATTCATATTGCTTAGTCCCTTTTAAGGGTACAAGTGGGTCATGAGCCTTACAATACTAAGGAATTAAAATTGAAAATACATAATAATAATAATGGCAGACTTCCCAAGTAGTGGCAGGGTTCTATCAAATTACAAAATCCTTCATCCAATTGGGTTGCTTTTTGGGCCTAATACTTGTATATGGACCCAGTCTAACAGTCCTCCATGTGGAAGCTATTGGACCAGACGAGAGGCGTGATGTTGATGTCGTTCTATTCGAAAAAGGCGGAGGAGGGTTGGTCGACGACGAACTCTTTATTGAAAAGTTATATATATATATATATAATTAATAATTAATTATAAACTCTTGATTCTTATTGAAAATGTTTTCTTATGTTAAATAACGTGTGGATTCCACATATGCAGAATTGTGCCACATTGTCATAACTCGTTCATGCCAATTTAACAGAAATGACCAAATTATTAGACATAGGACTAAATTGATTTTTTAAAAACTATTAGACCAAATTGACTACTGATCCTTAATATAGGAATAAAAAAGGTAATTAAACCTTAATATTATTATCGGTATTACTGATAATAATAATAATATTATGATTAGCAATATAGTATTTAAAATATTAATATTATTAATAATATGTTAACAATAATAAAATAATAATAATAATTTTATTATTATCATTGATATATTTTTTTTTTATTATTAACAATACTAATAATAATGATGTAGTAATATTAATGATAAAAATACTACCACTACTACTAATAATAATAATATTGTTAATTGAAATAAAAATAGTATTAATAATAATATAGTAATAATACTATAACCAAAATTGTTATTAATAAGAATATTAGTAATATTAACATTAAAAACAATAACAAGAATATAATAATAGTAATAATAATAATATTAATAATAATATTACTATTATTATCATTAATATTATTGCTTTTAACAATAAATTTATTAATATTCGTAAATAATATCATCGAATATAGATATTAATATTAACGATAATATGAATCATAATAATGTTAATAATATTAATAATATAGATAATAAAATATTAATAAAAATAATAATTATAAATTTGTCTCAGTTTCCAAAGAGTTATTCTTCAATAGCTCTTGAGTTAAGCAACATTCTTTGATCTTTCCGATGATCAGATAAAGATTATTCTAGTACTTTTACTCTAGAGACTAGACATGATACAACAAGGTTTTTGACAGCCTTATGGTTGCAAGGCTGGATTGGAAAATTTTCTATTTTGATGTCAAGTCAACCTTTACGAGTGAGCTACTTGAAGAAGATTTTTTTTTTATGACCATAGGGATATGAGATCAAAGATGAAAAGTTTTACATGCTTCATAAAGCTTTATACCGTCTAAAATGGGCTCTAAAAGCATTGTACAATAGAATTGATGCAAGACTTTAAATGGAGTGCGAATGAAGTTATGTATGGCAAATGGAAAAATCACACAGTAAAACTCATTATGTCCCTTTCTGTTCATGATTTGCTGGTTGTTGGGGATGAGAGGGATGAGTTTGACAATCTAAACTAGTTTAAAATGAATATATATGAGACAAAATTTGAAATGATGGATTTTGATTTTATGAGGTACTTTATTTTGAAATGGAGATATTTCAATCATCAGATGAAATCTTTATCTCCCAAAAGAAGTATGCAAGGGTGATCTTCAAGAAGTTCCACATAGAGAATTGCCAATACCACTTCATTAGTGACAAATGAAAAGTTATTATTCTTAGAAGATGATGGGAGTAAGGGAGATGTATCTGTGGACGGAATTCTATTTATAACTAGATGAAATTTCATGTTTACGCGTAATCGACTCATATATAGTTGAAAAAAAAAATGAGTTTTTAGATATATTAAACGTTCAATTGACTTTTTTTTTATTAACAATAAACAATGAATAAATTAGCTTTTGGTTCGTTAAGAAGAATAGTAAATATGTCCAAGGCTAGTCTAATAGTGATTGGCCTGAAGATTTAGATGATGCAAAATGTACAATAAGATATGTACTTTTGTTTGGAAGTGGAGTCTTCTGCCTGTACTCAAAGAAGCAAGATGTTGTTGCTCAATCCACAACTTAATATATATATTATGGAACTATTGTATTAAAGTAATAACTAAAAATTGTATTTAGCATGGAAGGACAAAGCGTATACTGAGATTAAATATCATGCAATTAGAAAAGAAGAGAAATAAGAAGAAATCATATTAGAGCCTTGCAATTATGAAGATCAATTAGCAAATATATAATAATGAAGTCACTCTCAAAAGACAAATTCAAATAGCTAAGATCTAAACTTGAAGTGTTAGAAAAAACATATGAAGGAGAAGTGTTAGAATTTAATAATATATTATAAATCCTAAATCCTAAACTTTTAATTGATTGTTTAATTAAGTTATTTTGAGTAATGTTTTTATCGGTAAGCGAGATTTTGAGATATAAGAATAATTGCTTATTTAATGGAGGAGTTGTTGATCATTTTGAATTTTTTTTCTTGGCACAGGTTAAAGTTTTGTATTTGATTTTCTCAAAGGTTCCATAAATGAGTTTCTCGTTCTCTGACTAGTACCTAGAATCTCTAGTATGTATACACTCGATTAAAAGTTGTTAATATATAGAGCGGTAAGGTTGATCCTTGAACTTTTTGTTGTATTTAGTTGACGGTTTTTTGTGTGTTTTTGTTTATGTAAGGGAAGATGTGTGATTGTCTTTTTTACTCTGTATGAGAGTTAGACCACTCCTAAAGTTATTTACATTTATTTACTTTTTAATAAGTTTTCAAGTATTGGTTTTTTTCTTTTTTGAGACCCTACACATGTTTCTTTATAATTTGTTGGTCATTTAATAAAAATATGTTGCTTCTTAGAAGACATATAGTTTACTTTTTATTGTGATTAAAACATTTGTTTTGGACCAGGTTTTGATATTTAAGTTGTGGTGAACATGAATCCAACATTCTCAATCTTTCGAAAAACCTTTACAAACCACAAGAAAACTATCAATTAGCTTCTAATTTTTCGCGTGGGCCATACACGGACGCTACTATCGTCAGCCAAAATAGCGAAAAATTCATGCAACAATCGCTTTCGACGCAAAACGGACGCGCTTATGAATTTTTTTGTTTTTTTTAAAGTTCAGCATGCGTCGGTTGCGGCCCACGCATATGCGTCGGCTTGCGTCGGCCTCAGCCCACGCCGTCGGCTTGCGTCGGCCTCAGGCCACACATATGCGTCAACTTGCGCCGGCCACGACCCACGCATATGCGTCCGCCACAGCCCACGCATATGCGTCCGCCATTTTAAAATTATTTATTTAATATATAACAAATATTTTAATATTTAATTCTTTATTGTATTTATTTTAAAATTATTTCTTTAATATTAGAATAAATTATTTAATTTATCAATTTTTAATATAAATTAGTTAAATTAAATTTATTAAATTAATTAAGTGTTTGATTTAAAATTAATTGAGTAAAAGAAAAGATGTATTTAAATTATTTAAATG
>Ga0123342_1009773_pt1 | contig 11290 bp, 14 predicted proteins | sample Turbeawhitnodule_FD_89960 | JGI IMG/M metagenome (GOLD analysis project Ga0123342, IMG submission 89960) | Root nodule microbial communities of legume samples collected from Mexico - Turtle bean Mexico white nodule | ecosystem: Host-associated > Plants > Roots > Nodule | place: Mexico: Nepantla... | reverse complement strand
TCTGCTCTTGAAGAGCTTGACGCAACTCCTCAGTTACTTTACTGAGCTCCTCATTTCTGGCCTGAGAGGCGACCAGGTCTTCATGCATCTTCGCTTGCTCTATGCGCGATGCCTCCACGTTTGCTTGCAGCGCACGCATGATCTCCATCATCTGCGCCATGGTCATGGCGCCTTCGGTAGCAGTCGGCACAACGGGACTTGAACAGTTGCTTCTCATCTTTCTCATGAAAAATCAGCAAATCGAACTTCAGCGAACAAAACCTTCACCAGCGAAACGATCGATCCAACAATCAATCGGTCCAAAACTCTCAAACTCCAAAGAACTACCAAGAACGCAACCACAACAGCACGCCGATAGATTCGGACGTCAAAACCTTCACAGAAACTTGCAAACTCACCACGAACCTACCGCTTCTCCAGCATAACTCCCGATTCACCGATCAGAGACGCGAACGAACGGTAAAAACTTCAAACAACCGATTGAAAACCGCACAAACAGCAAGAAACTTCAAGAAACCGATCGAAAGCTCGAACGAACGGTGGAAAACTTCAATTCACCGAACAAAAGCTCGGACGAACGGTGAAAAATGGTTGCACCAGCACACAACCACACAGAAACTGTAGAAACTTCAAGAAACCACGCTGTGGATGGGAACAGGTTTTACACGGCCCCACGGTGGGCGCCTGATGATCCTGCCGGTTGACCAGAGCGCAAGAGTCTTGCCACGTCGAAGGTTACTCCTTCTGGATCGGCTTTGCACCACGCTAGCTTCCGTCCGTCACACCTCAATTCTCCTCAAGAACCTGAAAAAGACAGAGTGGCGCCGCTGCGGCCGATCGTGCTCCGACGCTTAAGTCAGTGACAGAATCACCAAAATACTAAGAGAAAAGCTAAGAACTCAAGGAACCGTGCAATTTCTCTCTCAGCGTACTCAAATGTTCTCAGAACCGTAAAGAAGTGTTCTAAACGCGCGTAGAGCCAACCAAGTACAGCCAAACCCACCTCAAACCAGCGCAGCTGTGAGGCCCCTTCCCAACTACAAGCGATTGTACCCATGGGCCTCCGCAACCCTGCTGGGCGAGACTTCATCCATCAACTCTGAACGCGATATCCTCCGTCTCCAGAAAGGTGACCCAACCCACCTTTCTTTCAGCAACGAACACGATGACAAGGTATCTGTGCATCCTTGTCCCCCTGGCGAGCCCATCTGCACTGATAACCAGGGTTACGACGGCGGGCCCTTCTGCTTTATCTATGCAACGACGTTCAAGAAAGTCAAGCTCCTGACTGATTTCGACATTGCCCCCGCCCAGCTTCATCCCAACAGCTGGGCGTTCGTCCGGGCCTATCAAATCCTTTGCGCGCACTTGGGATATCCGGCCTCCGTGGACGTGTTCCTCTATTCTGTTTGAACTGTTTTGACATTCGTGAATATATATGATTCTAACTTTATCTGTTGTGCGACCATCTGATTTACTGGCTGGTTCTTACTCAAACCAACTAACTCAGCAAAACTAATGCTTAATTTTCTGGGAATAAACTCAACTTGAACACCGTTAGTTTATAGCAATAACGTTTAACACGAAGTCACTTACCGGGCAGTACGGGCGTAGGTCGATCTTAACATCTGAAATCTCGCTCGCCCGGCCTGCCGAGTGACAAGCGTATTGCACATTGTCGCCTAAAACTTCGCTGATCTGGCCTTTGCCGTGTAATCCTCTTTCTACTTCGATCTCAAAGCTAAGGCTTTCGGAGGCGCCATCTTCCTTTTAACTGAGACATCTGTACTCGATTGGGAGGAGAGCTGCCTTTCGGATCCTTCTCTGCCTTCCCTGAGTGTTTATCCTGAAATAGCTTAAATCATCGTTCCCTCATCTGGGGGTGGAGCCGCCTTTCGGATCCTTCTCCACCTCCCTGAGTTTTAGAACAAAGATTTGGGTGGTGAGGCTTCCTCTGCGAACCTTCCTCAGCCACCCCTTAACTTTTTCCAACCAGTCTTACTAGGTCGTCACTGGTGTTTCACTTAAGGGGAAAGGCGTCTTCTATCAACCTTCCTTTCCCATACTCAAGATCGTTAACACCCCTAACCTTCCGGTTTCATCTTGCCTGAACTCACTCGAGGGTGAGAAGGACTTTCTCTGGTGCCTCATCTTGCCCAGGGGTTACATCTCCTCCCCCTCTGGATGCACTGAGGACTTTCAACTTGCCTCAATTTGCTTACGCAAAGAGGTATTGTAACCTGCTCTGGCCTGCACTCGCTTGAGGCGAGGAGGACTTTTTTAATCTCTTTCTGGCCTGCGCTCGCTCGAAGCGAGGAGGTCTTTTAAATCTCTTTCTCGCCTGCGCTCGCTCGAGGCGAGGAGGTCTTTTTAATCTCTATCTCGCCTGCGCTCGCTCGAAGCGAGGAGGTCTTTTAGATCTCTTTCTCGCCTGCGCTCGCTCGAGGCGAGGAGGTCTTTTAGATCTCTTTCTGAGAGCTTAAAAAACAGTGAGCATGCAAACTTAATAACTGGGAAACTTCGATAAACTTCGAAAATTTCTTTATTGGGAGGCCTCATTAAAAACCCTCCTTAGGGAAAAAGAGTGCCCCTTTGGAAAACTGCTTAAACTACAACGTCTTTAATTGTTCAAAATAATCGCTACTTACAATGCTTTTTAACTGTAATAAAACTTGAGATGGGTGGCGTTCCAAGTGCGAGGAATCACCCCTCCTTCCAACGTCTCCAAGCGGTAGGCTCCGTTCCCGAGTCCTTCGGTTATTCTGAACAGTCCTGTCCATTTGGGTGATAACTTGTTCTCCATTTCGTACTGGTGGGCCTTCCTCATTACCAGGTCGCCATCTCTGAATTGCCTTGGTCTTACTCTGGAGTTGTACTTGCGTTCAACTCTTCTTTTCACCACTTCAGCCTTCACCCGTGCCTCCTCCCTGACCTCAACCAGCAGATCCAAGTTCATTCTCCTCTCTTCGTTCTAGTCTTCCGCCACGAAGTTCTGGAACCTGGGCGAGCTTTCCTGGATCTCGACTGGAATCATCGCGTCACACCCATACACTAAGCTAAACGGGGTTTCATGGGTTCCCGTTTGCTCAGTGGTATGATACGCCCACACTATGCGGGGAACTTCTCAACGCAAGAACCCTTGGCCTTTTCCAACCTTCTCTTCAGGCCTCTCAGCAGAACCCGATTGGCTGACTCTACTTGCCCGTTCGTTTGTGGGTGCTCCACGGAAGCAAACACCTGTTGTGTTCCGATGTCCTCGCACAACTTTTTCAACAGGTGGCTTGCAAACTGGGTCCCATTATCTGACACCAAACGCTTGGGCACCCCAAAACGACACACGATATTCTTCCACACGAAACTCTGGATTTTATGCGCGGTAATCTGGGCTACTGGCTCTGCTTCAATCCACTTCGTGAAGTACTCGATGGCCACAACCAAATACTTCATCTACCTGATCGCCAACGGGAAGGGTCCCAAAATATCAATCCCCCACGTGTGGAACGGTTAGGGACTGTAGATTGACTTCAGCTCTTCTGGGGGGGCCTTGTGCCAATCGGCATGCTGCTGGCATTGCTTGCAACGCTGAGCGTATCTCTTGCAGTCTTCCCTCATCGTGGGCCAATAATATCCTGCGTGGACAGTCCTTGTTGCCAAAGCTCGACCCCTGATGTGGCTCCCACAAATCCCTTCGAGGAGCTCAGCCATAATTCTCGTGCACTTCTCTCCGTGTACACATACAAGAAGCGGGTGCGTAAATCCGAACCTGTAGAGCTCGTCGTCGATGAGGGTAAACTTGCTAGAGATCTCTGGTTCGTGGATAGCGCAAACTTGCATCGCTTTTACCTCTCCCGCTGGGTGCGCTCTGACCCTTGGCGTCCTCAAAGTCTCCTGAGTTAGAGATCTATGGCCCTCGCCGCCCTCTCCATCGATCTGCAAATGTGAAGGACCTGGTGATCTGCGACAAAAGCCCGAGGTGTCTTCAAAGTTTCTTGTATAACGGTCCTCTGTCAGCCCCCTTTGCCCGAACCAGCGAGCTTGGCTAGCAGGTCAGCTCGGGCATTCTGCTCTCTTGGCATATGCACCACTTTAAACAAAACAAAGGACCTCCTCAACTCTTGCACATACTCTAGGTAAGCTGCCATCTGCGGGTCTTTGGCCTGAAACTCGCCGGTTACTTGCCCAGTGACCAACAACGAATCGCTCTTGGCCATCAACACCTTTGCTCCCATTTCCTTTGCCAACAGGATGTCGGCGATCAAAGCTTCAAATTCTGCTTGGTTGTTGCTGGCTTTGAAAGCGAACCTCAAGGATTGCTCTATCAACACACCGTTGGGTCCTTCCAGAATAACTCCATCCCCGCTACCCAGCTGATTGGACGACCCATCCACCGAGACCACCCAACGAAAGTCGTCCCCGGCGTTCTGCACTGTTCCCGAGGACAGCTCGACCACAAAGTCGGCGAAGATTTGCCTCTTGATCGGTCCTCGGGGCCCATACTTGATGTCGAATTCCGACAACTCCACCGCCCACTTTACCATCATCCCAGCTACATCCGGTTTCTTCAAAACCTTCTGGATGGGTAAGTCAATCATTACCAACACGGTAAAGCTCTGAAAGTAATGGCGCTGCCTCCTCCTCGAGAACACAACAGCCAGCGCCGCTTTCTCTAAGGCCTGATACCTCACTTCCGGGCCCTGCAACATCTTGCTAACGAAATAGATGGGTTTCTGGACTTCGAGGTTTACAAAAGCTTCCTCGCACTCCTTCGTCCAGACAAACCTGTTGTTCCTCTTTAAGCACTGGAAGTACGGGTGGCCCTTTTCCCCGCTGGCGGATACGAACCGGGATAGTGCGGCCATCTGCCCTGTGAGCTGTTGCACCTCCTTCACATTGGCGGGGCTCCTCATCGCCAGGATGGCGGCACATTTTTCGGGATTCGCCTCGATCCCCCTCTCCGAGAGGAGAAAACCCAAGAACTTTCCCGCCTCCACGCCAAAAATACACTTCTCAGGATTCAGTTTCAGCTTGTACCTGGCTATTGTGGTGAACAACTCTTCTAGGTCAGCGACGTGCCCACTCCTCTCTCGGGATGTTACAACCATGTCGTCAACATATGCTTCCACGTTCCTCCCAAGCATGGGGGCGAGCACCTTGTCCATTAGCCTCTGGTACGTGGCCCCTGCGTTCTTCAACCCGAAAGGCATCACCTGTAGCAATAGCACGACCTTTCTGTCATGAAAGCAGTCTTTTCCTCGTCCATGGGATGCATCTTAGTCTAGTTGTACCCTGAGAAGGCGTCCAAGAAACTAAGCAACTTACACCCCGACGCACTGTCCACCAGGGCGTCTATACTTGGCAAAGGATAAGAATCCTTTGGGCAGGCTTTATTCAGATCCGTGAAGTCGAAACACATCCGCCATTTCCCGCTTCTCTTCTTGACTAGGACGACGTTAGCGAGCCATTCTGGGTATTGGATTTCCCTGATATGGCCTGCTATAAGGAGTTTCTGCGTCTCGTCCTTGATTGCCTGCCTCTTTTCTTCATTGAACTTTCTCCTCCTCTGGCGGATTGGCCTGACTTGGGGGATCCATTGCCAGACGGTGGCACAAGAAATCGGGGTCAATTCCCGGCATATCAGCAACAGACCACGCAAACGTGTCCAGATGTCTACTTATCACCTTGGCGATTTGGTCTTGTGCCTCGCTGTCCAAGGTTTTCCCCAGCCTAAACGTCCTGCCATTGATCTTCTGCTCAAGCCACTCCTCCATTGGCTGAGGCCTCCTTTCGCTGGCGATCAGTGCCCTTGCTATACCGGTCTCCCTGGCGGTCTCAGGGCAGCTCGCCCCTTCCTTCACCCGAGCGGCGCCCTCGGACCCCGCCTCAATACCTTCCATCGGCACGTCGGGAACATCGCCTTCAGCGGTCACTTCCGACACCTCGTTCACGACTCGCCGGTGCCCAAGTGGTAAAGGTTGGTACCACCGAGGAGCCTATGATAGTGTACTTATTCAGAAAAGGCGTATGCCCGGGTCCCTTCTGTGAATCCATTATTCGCAATCGCCCCAGGACTTTCGCGGAAATAAGGCGTCGGGCGGTGGAGCATATCACCTCCGAGGGAGAAGTGGGAGAGAAGCGCACCAGCGTAGTACCCTCACGCCCGAGAGCGCAGGCACGGGTTCAACCCGTCAGGGTCAACGAGACCACGATGGGGAGAAAGAAGCAGGAGGGGAGACGCCCCTATGAGACCAGAAAGCCCCAGCCCTGTGGTCGAGAGGGAGGGAATCGTCCAGCCAGGGAAAGGGCCAGGCCAGCGAGGTACAACTTCGTGGTGGAGTTGAAGGATTTGATCGCCGTGCCCAACATAGCTGAAAGGTTGAGGCGACCGGCGAAGACCGACAAGGTTTTAGGACCACGCAAGGACTCTTGGTGCGAGTTCCACGAAGCTTTCGGTCATCACATCGACAATTGTCTGTCGTTGGGTTATCAGCTAGATGAGTTGGTAAGAAGCGGGTTTCTGAAGGATTATATCGCAGAACCCGTCGCGACCGTCACCCCGCCGGCCCCGGTGGAAGAACAAGCGCACGAGATGCCTGTCCTTGGCGAGGTCCACACCATTGTTGGTGGTTTTTCGGGGGGAGGACCAACGGCCTCCCAAAGAAAGAAGTATGCGAGGGGGGTCAATTCAATAGAAGAAAGAATCTCAGGTGACCCATGGAAGTCAGACCTCGCGTTTAGAAGGGCGGACCTACAAGATGTTGTGCCGCACGACAACGACCCCGTGGTCATTTCGGTCGTCACAGCTGGCAGAAAGGTGCATCGGGTTCTGGTCGACCAAGGAAGCTCTGCGGACGTCATGTTCTGGTCGACCTTCAACAAGTTGCGATTGTTTCCTGACCTTTTGAGACCCTACACGGGGGTGCTTATATGGGTTTGCTGACCACCAGGTGGAGGTGCGTGGTTATTTGGAGTTGAGGACGACGTTCACAGATGGAACGCCTCGCGTACCGAAAGCATTCGGTACTTGGTCGTTAACGCCAATTCCGCCTACAACATCTTGCTGGCCAGACCGGCGTTGAACAGGCTGAACGCAGTGGCCTCCACGCGCCACATGAAAATGAAGCTACCGGACCTCAGCGGCACAGTGATTGTCATCAAGTCAGATCAGGAGGAAGCGCGGAAATGCTACGAGAATAGCATGAAAACGAAGAGGAGCGTGTTCACTTTGTTCAAGTGTCCGCCATACGCAGACACGGCGATGGAGATAGAACCGTTGAATGAGGCGATGCCCACGGAGTCAACGCCTGGCGAGGCCACACCCGTGAAGGCGACGCCCCAGGCAGACACGGGCATGGTGATAGAACACTTGGGGGAGGCCACACCCGCGAGGGCGACACCTGAAGGAGGTGCGCGCACGGAGGAGAGGCCTAATGGCATATCGCCCGTAGAAAAGTCGCCGCCTGGGAAGCGCTACAAGGCGACGCTCCTAAAGGAAGGTAGCAGGGATCGGTCGGCGGCCAATGTGGTGGAGAGGCAGATTGGAGGCAAAACGTTCAAGCTAGGGCGGTTGTTGAGCCGAGAAGAGCAGGATGAGGTAGTGGAGGTGATTTCACGTCATTTAGACGCGTTTGCATGGTCCGCCTCGGCCAGGATCCGGCAAGCCACCTGGTCATTCGAGGGTAGCCTCTTAAAAGGTCTGGACTTCAAGGCTCTCGTCTCCCTCACCCAGTATAGCGGAAAGCCATCCAGGGCGGAAGGCACGAGATCAGAACAGCAAACCTTAAAGAATCTACCCTTCCACCCTGTGAAGGAGTTTTGGAAGGGAGTTAGGAGGACCCTGCCGGGAACATTGCTGAGGGTCACCCACAGGTTGTTCCTTTGCTTCTTCACCTCAAAGAAGTGAAGAAAGATGTCCACCGAGGGTGGGCACCCCAAGAAGCCAAAGAGTATGTCGAAGGCTTTGACAAAAGCCCAGCTGTTAGGATACAACTGGGCTGGAGCAGCGTTAATCTCTGTCAACAGTTCCCACTCAAACCGGGAGAAGGGCAGGCGCACGCCGATGCTTTTGAAGACCACCTAGTAGAAGTAGAAGAAAGGGATCCCGTCGTTGGCACGTTCATCCACGCACACCGGCTCTCCCAAGGTGCAAGGGAGCACGACGATGTCGTCATCATGCCTCTTTGCGAAGGCTCGATGATCGTAAGCGGGCGAGACCTTGTCGCTATGGCAGACGCCATGGCCTCAGGCGTCGGCCAGAGTCGAAGTCAAAGTGAACAGGTTGAGCGCACCCAAGCGTCGCCAGTATAAGACGCTGAAGGCTTTGCCAGTGTAAGGAGCAACGGCGTCGCCTCCCCGAAACCCACAGGAAGGAAAGACTGTGGAGGGGTACGGGACCGCCATAAGATACGGTGTCGCCAAGAAAGTCACTGGTAACATCACTCCCCGAAACCCACAGGAAGGAAAGACTGTGGAGGGGAATGAGACCGCCATAAGATACGGCGTCGCCAAGCAAGTCACTGGTAACGTCACTCCCCGAAACCCACAGGAAGGAAAGACTGTGGAGGGGAACGAGACCGCCATAAGATACGGCGTCGCCTCCCCGAAACCCACAGGAAGGAAAGACTGTGGAGGGGGACGAGATCGCCATAAACAACGATGTCGCCTCCCTGAAACCCACAGGAAGGAAAGACTGTGGAGGGGGACGAGATCGCCATAAACAACGACGTCGCCTCCCCGAAACCCACAGGAAGGAAAGACTGTGGAGGGAGACGAGGCCACCAGAAGCAACGACGTCGCCTCCCCGATACCCACGGGTAGGGAAGACCGTGGAGGGAGACCCACGAGATCGCCAGAAGCCTTGTGTGCCACCAGCAGGGTTGCTCCCTGATACCCGTGGGGAGGAAAGACCACGGAGGGGCAACCCCAGGGGAGGCTTCGAGCCTTCGTAGCGCTTGGCGTTTCAAGACACCCTGAGGACGATACGGCGCTGCTGTAGCAGGCCCCTCTTTAGGCGTGGGCGCCAAGCACCAAGAATTAAGGGACCAATCGCCCTAGTGTTCAAGACACGCCCTGGATGATACGGCGCTGTTTTACACGCCTCTCCATGGGCGTGGGCATTGAAGTGCGACTTGGCCACAAGAGTCTAGACCCAGATCGGGTCTCGACTTTTGCGTGCGCCGCATGAGCAGCATCGCCCAGCACAGCGAAAGAAACAGGCAAAAGTACGGATAAAGCAATTGAAGCATACAAAAATAAAGAAGGAAGGTGAAAATGTCAGCTAAACAGGGCTCGACACCTCAGAAGTACACAATCGTTACACAACCGCTGTTCTGATAAAGCGTGAATTGTTCAAAATGTTTGCAAATTTGTCAAAGACTAGCAAGAATGAATAAAGGGCATAAAAGGTAAAGATGGCAGTGGAGAATTGGCGTATCAGTCACCCAATTCGATAGGCACAACCTGCCCTTCGACGACATGGTGGGTGGAATCGCAATTAGAGACGTTGATCCCCGGGTTCTCGCAGGCGGCCTGTGCCAAAGCCTCCCTGAATCCCTCCTCGAAGATACCGGCCATGTCGTCGATGAGTGTCTTCTTGGCCTTCTCCAACTCCTCAATGGTAGAGTCCCCGAAGGCCACCTGTTTCTCCAGGGCCTCTTTCTCAACTTGGAGCCGGTTGACTTCAGTCTACAGCTTGTCGCGGTCGGCCTGGAGAAGGCCCAACGCCTTGGCCTTCGTAACCATTTCCTCCCCCATCTTCTCCAGTTTCTTTGCCTGCCCACGACACTGATCCTCCAACTCCTTCTGAAGCTCTTAGGAAGCCATGGCCATGTCTCGGAGATCCGTTATTTGAACTTGGAGGGACACCTGCCGGACGTAGACGTCGCCCAATTGCTTGTCAACCTCCTCCTTGGTCTCTTGGGCCAACTTCAGAGAAGCTTGATAGGCCTCATTTTGGCGTCCCAAAATTTCTTTCTCCTCCTTCAGAGCGGCCACTTCTTCCTTCAGGGCCTGGAGGGTTTGTGTGTTTGAAGCAGCATTTCTAGCCTGGGGGCGCCAATCAAGGGCCACGGCCAAGAAGGCTCCCAAATAGAATGGCATTCCTTCTCTCCTGTCGGAGCCTTCCGGCATCGACCCTCCGTTGAACCCCCGTATCAGATGCATGATCGGAGGGGCAATGGCAATAAGTTCGGGGGCAGTGGAAACGGAGGCAGGAACAGCAGAAACCTCCGCTGGTGGTGGAGGTTGAGCAGACTCGGCCTTTTCGCCTTCTTCTTCTTGGACCATTGCGGGTTGGGGAGAGGTAGCGCTAGGGGGATTGTCCGTGAAGGACTCCCCTCCCTGGAGAGACGCTGCTGGTAGGATGGGAACCCTAGCAGCCTTTCTCCTCTTGAAGGCTATCCCACCGTCAGAGTCTTCGTCATCGGAGTGGACCTCCAACACCCTTTTTCCTTTGTCGAGGGGGGCTGGAGCAGGAGATGAGGCCACAGCCAGGGGGACTGCGGCGATGGGTGGAGGTGAAGTGGGTGTTTGAAGTATTTGAGGGCTACCTGGTGGTGGTGAAGATGGGCCTAGGAGAGTTTCGGTAGTGGTCGGTGTTGATGAGGGCAAGGATAATGGGAGGTCCGGGTCAGCAGTGGGGATGGCGGAGGCATCAGCCTTAGAGGCACGAGCAGCCTTCACCGCTCTCGCCAAGACCATCCTCTTAGAGGAATCCATCACTGATCCTACACTCAGACAAACCAAAGAACAGAAGTTAAAGCCACACCAGACCAAACACAAGGCGTTAGTTACATGCACAACACAGAATAAACTGCTGGCAAGTAAATGAAATGTAAAGAGTACAGATAAACGCTTAGTACGAGGGGAGCAAGGGGAGGAGGTCAACAGAACAAGCATGACGTAATAAAACGCAGATAAGAAAGGGCAACAAGAGACGAGCCTTCCTACCAAAATAAGTGGACAGGGTGTGGGCGTTGTATTCACGCGCTATGAGCTTCAGCGTGTCGAAAACGATCCCCAGGCCAGCCAAGGCCTCACATACCCCCTATCAGCAGAGGACAGCTCCTCCAGGGCCTTGGGCTTGAGCAGCTTGGGATGCTCTGTCCAGTATAGTGGGAAGCCATCCAAGGCTGTGGGGTCCTGTTTGGCGCAGCATACCCTAAAGAATTTTCCTTTCCAGCCTTTGTACGAGTTCTGGAAGAGGGAAAGGAGGATCCTGCCAGCGATCCCGGAAAAGCTCACCCAGAGGCTTTTCCCTTGTTTCTTCACCTCGAAGAAATGTAGAAAGGCGTCC
>Ga0123342_1009772_pt1 | contig 11292 bp, 8 predicted proteins | sample Turbeawhitnodule_FD_89960 | JGI IMG/M metagenome (GOLD analysis project Ga0123342, IMG submission 89960) | Root nodule microbial communities of legume samples collected from Mexico - Turtle bean Mexico white nodule | ecosystem: Host-associated > Plants > Roots > Nodule | place: Mexico: Nepantla... | reverse complement strand
AACCAAAATGTTAAACATGAAGTATAACAAACAATTCACAATAAAGTTCAATGCGATAATAAACTTACCCTTTACCCACTGGTCGAATGATGACCCTCCCACTACCATCATGTTCTTCATCAGAGATATCATGGTGTGTCGTGGGTTGTACTGGCGTATCAGGGTAGGGTTGCAATGATGCCTGAGTGGGTTGAACTGATGTATGAGTGGGTTGAACTGATGTATGAGTGGGTTGCACTGATGCCTGAGTGGGCTGAACTGATGTAAGAGTGGGTTGCACTAGAATTTGAGGAGTCACATGAACAGATAGAGCACTAGAGAAATGAACTAATGAGGGCTTAGGTGTGTACTGTAATGAGGGACCTCAAGTGGGAAAGAGTGTCAGAGTAGAAAAATATTGGACTGTTGGAGCCACGAGTGACATGACTGGTATAATATGAGAGGTACAAGGAGGAATATTGTCCTGTCGTACTACAGAACGAAAGGATGAGGAGGTTGAGGAGGAAGGGGTCGAAGAAGAAGAAGGGGTCAAAGAAAAAGAAGGGGTGAAGGATTGAGGAAAACAGGATTGGGGTGATGGACCAGAATAAAGAATGGACCTTAGTTCTATTGCAAGATGACCATTCATAGATGTGTGAACTCCACACTTAACATTGTTATGTCTGATAACAGAACCATCCCCTTCCTCTAGTCCTAGACATTTCTCTTGGAAAAAAAATGACATCATCAATTAAGTTTGGTACATTTTCATATTAGTTGTCAAATAATAATAAAAATATTATACATTAGTCATTAGTGTTTTCAAAGTCCCAATTGTCCATGTCATTGTCATCATGTTCTTCATCATTTTGACTTGATTCATTGACCTCATCTTCATCATCATCATCATCATCACATACTGTTTCCATAACATCATCATTGACGAGTTCAACAATTAATGTGTCAGCTAAGCCTTCTACTTCCTTAATTCTACTAATTGGTAACACATTAGGCATTTCATCAAACTGATAAGGTGAATCATCTTGAATGTTATCAACTTCAACATGACCTCGGGGTTTCGTTGAGATTGCCATGCTCCAACCACGCAAGTTCCTACATATGGATAAGGCACATAGTAAACTTGTCTTACTTTTTATGTAAGAATGAAAGGATCATATGGAATATATTTTCCACTCATCTTGATTTCGACAATGTTATATTCTAAATGAACTTTGGTGCCTCTATTATTGGTTGGGTCAAACCAATAACAAAAGAAAAGAGGAATCTTCTGACTCAAACCAAGATATTCTAATTCATAAATATGTTTGATGACGCTAAAGAAGTCATCTTGTCCTCCTTCTGTTACACATTTTACATGCACCCCACAATTTGTGGTTTTCTTGCCTTCACTCCATGACTTTGTATGGAACTTGTATCCATTAACGAAGTACATGTTCCATGATGTTGCAGATGAATTAGGTCCCCAAGCTAATGCTTTCATGTTTGGGTCAATCACCCTATTCCTCTGATCTTAAACCTATGAAATAGTTAGATAGTTGTTAAATTAAATAACACTTACTTATTTGTTAAATTAAATAACACTTACGTAGTTTTTAAACCATTTTGGAAAATTTCTATGTATACTCATTGAACCCTCTTCGTTGTTGTTGTTAACTTGTAAGAACAATATTGAAATAAATAAGTAACCAGTCATACATTGTAATTTAAACATAATCAATACAAATTATGTTGTACTTAACTTACTCAAGTATTGGTTTAACTTCATTGCAATTGATGAGGATATGTACATGGGCAGAACGATATTCATCATCATTTAACCAATATTCTTTGCATGATCCACTAGGGCGACCACATTTGTTGAGAACGGACAATGTTGATTCAACTCCCTCATTTGAACTAGTTCGAGGATCATTTCTCAAGCTTGTAGTTGACAACAAGCTTGCATGTTGGAAATAATGAGAACAAAAATAAGTTATTTCACGGTGTAAGTAGAATGCACATGTTGAACCTTCCACCCTTGCTAAATCCATTATTGTTAAATTTTCATGAAACGTGAGGGCACATTTTAGTAATATTCAATGTTTTTTCTTAAGCTACAATGACAGAAAAATCTTTAATGAAAACAATTTAATTGCATTATGAGCTGTGATGCATTGATGAGAATGGACAACGAGTATTTGAGGTCAACTCTTGACTATCTAGAGTTGCAGCCTGATCTGAAACCGGGTTTGTAATGTGTTTTTATTTGGTGTAAACATGTTTTAGATTAAATTAAAAATATAAAAAAATGACAACTTAAGAATATACCACTTCAAACTAGGTTTGTACCAACTATTATCGGTTTTGGGCCAGTTCTCACTAGATTTGATTTTAGATGTACTAATATTTTTAAGTTGACATGCTAGTCACCTGAACAGTCAAACTGACAGGCCTGATCTGGTTTTTAAAACAATGTTTCCATGAATTAAAAACAAAAATTACATCTAAATTATAACACATGCCAACTTTAAACTAATCTAAAGTCTGACTTAATATATTTCAATTTCAAATGAGGTAGGACTTGAGTGTATAACTTTATATCATTAGATCTAAAAGGAAGGGGTATTCAATAGAAATGGTTGCAACAAGATGAACCATTATGGCCTTAGAACATCACGTCATGTGGTGATTTTCTATCACAACAGTTTTGACTATAATCTTGGGCACTATCTCAGTAGAGTTGTTGCATAAGCTATCCTCTACAAATAAAAAGCCCATATACATCCCCATGTTTTATCATTACAAACCATTTTTATGGGTATTTTTTTATTTCCTTGACCTTTCTTTCATAAGAAACACGGGTTTTCTGTTTCAACACACTTTACTTAGTGTAAGCTTACCTCTATTTTGATAATAAAAAAAAAGACACCCATTTTAGTTTCCAGACAACCCTACTCTACTTTTTGTCAGGTCGTTTTCCAAAAAATACATTGTTGTTCCCAGGTGTCCCATGCAGGTCTCCACTCTTCCTTTTCACTCTATTCATATAACACAAAGTCTCTGATCATGTGACCCATCATAGCTTGCAGGTCTCTCTATGTTGTATGCTTTTATAGAGAACATACACTGGCTGTGGGCCAGCTAATAAGAGTTGGGCCCAAACTTACTAGCCAAGTCCCAAGCAGAAAAATGAAAACATAGTACAAAGCAAGCATAAATTGATACTAATAATAGTATATTCATGCTCCCTTCTTTTCAGCTAAATAAATAATACAAAGAATTTTAAGTTTCCATCCATCCGAACAACAAACTGGAGAACTTTGCATATAACATATGTACTGCAACACAAAATGAAACATATAGAATATAGGCACAAGAAGTGTGACATGTGAAAGTCGCATCCAATTTGGAAGTATACCACATGTTATTATCAACAACTGCATTGAAAAAGTACCATTGTAAATAAATATGCTAAAGCCTACCAATATAGAACACACCCAACCTAATACTAAATAGAAAATTGACTAAAAAAACTACTAGAGGAAACACCCAGCCTAACAACAAGTTACCTACAAAATCTATCAGTTAAGCCTACATTTTCCCCTCATCTTTGTGGACCATTCGCTTCTTAACCTCCACAAGTTCTCCCAAAAGGTGGACTTTGTGATGTGATTTCGGTTTTGAAGATTCACCTAAAGACAAATGACCCATAATTTTTGCACAAAGGAAACAAACAATTAGTGAAAACAATTTAAACGCTCCTCACGTGTTTCACTCAAGAAAGAAATGCTCTCAACAAAGGCCTATCTTGGTGTTGAAAATTTCTCAAGTGAAAGATGACAAAACCAAACACACTTGATCTCAAAGAACCACAACAAAACTTAAGAAATTTGGAAAGACAATCAAGAAAAGCTCAAAACAAGAATGCTAAACCAAATTTGTGAAAAGAGATTATGACAAAACTTGAAAAGGAAGATAAGAAAGAAAAAGGCACACAAAAAGACTCTAAGATACTTACTAAACTTTTAACAATGAAACTTTCTTTAGAAATTTGTTGAAGCAAAAGTATAAAAATTCCGCAAAGGTTGAAATCAATTTGCCAATCAAGATGAACCCAAAATTTTGAAAATGTTGCTCTTTGAAACATTGGAACACAAAATTTGTTGCACAAACTCCTTTTCTCTTCTCTTCTCTTTTTTTTAAACTTGTTTTTGGATTATGGAAAAGAGATGTTCATAGGTTTGATCATGCATATTTTCATATAACTCTAATTTTCATAAAATGTTTAGGATTCAAAATAATTGATCACTTGAAATCTTTTGTTTGGAACTTAAATCTACTTCTACTAAAACAAGTTTCCAATTACTTATAAACTTTCACAATTAAAATCAAGTAAGTAGAGGCAAAAATATAAGGACTCCTATAACGCTAAAGAACATATGAGTCGAGGAAAAGAAGCAATAACAAAAGAAGACATAAAGGAACATTCAAAAAGCGAAACAATGCTATTGAATAAGGTAAATGTCGAATTTAAAAGCAAGAAAAATAAAGGGTTGAATTTAAAGGTGCTTGAAAGTAAAGACAAGAATTTAAAGGCACTTTAATGTAAAGACAAGGAATTAAAGGTGCTTGAATGTAAATACAAGGAATTAAAGATGCAAGAAAGTAAAAGTGCCAATCAACTCCAAACAAGATAAGCTCAAAAACCAAAGCTCTGATACCACATGATGTGAGTTGATTTTAGGATTGTTCATTTTATGGTGTGACACTTTACTTAGATTGAGATTTTAGGAATTTAAGAGTGAAGACCTTAGGAAATACCCCACCGAACATTAACTTAACCAAGTGGTTAAGTAGATGTGAAGGTTCATTTCACAAAGGCAAAAGGAAAAGACAATTATAAAGTGAAAATGATGCTTGAAGGTGTGGAATTAAAGAACAAGGAAAAGAAACCAAAATAGAATTGTCAAATGGAAACAAGGAAAACCAAACAAGAACACGATACAAAGAGTAAAATTGGAATGACAATGGAAGAATAGATGAAGGAAGGAAAAAACTTATGTGATGGATTTGAGAAGTGGAACACGCCACTTGGAGTGTGATTGCTCTCCAAGATAAGTGAAGATAGCCGCTACTTGAGAGATCTTAATACTCACAAGATAAGACCTAAATGCTAAGAGGAATTCAAACCTCACTAACACCTCACACAATTTGTGCAGAGTAACTCTTCTTCTATTAATTTCAACTTGTGGAAAAGACCAGAAGGAAGAACTTCTGATATTCTGGTTTATAGCTTCTTCTTCTGCTAATGCTTTCTCGAGGTGTGGTGGGGCCCGACTTTGTATACTGAGATGACTGACCATTTTGTGAGGTGTTTGATTTGTCCTTAGTCATTCGTTGTTTGCTTTGGTTTGTATCACATCCTCACAAAATTGTATAACAACATAGACTCATATTTGCTTACAAGTGATAATTTTAACCTTTTAACTTCAAATACTCAAGGTTTGCATTGTTTCTCACATTACTACCAGAATATTTTCATATTTATAAACCCAAAGATGATTTATTCATAAAATATGTAACTAAGTTATGCAACAGGTAACAAAAAATATGTTTATTCTTGGTGCCTAAAAAGATTTGGGAAAATAAAACAATATAATCCCATTCCCTAGATGTAAGTGTTTCAGGATTTGTTTTATGACTTTTGAACTCTCGATTCAATATGGTCACTACGATTCTAACGTTGTTTTACTTCTTAGTTCATTATGCAAAAAAAAAAAAAACAAAAAACCAGCTCAGGTTCCTTGTAACCCAGATTGTGGTTGCATCAAACTCACAAAAGAAAATTGTAAGACTGAATGTAGATCTTCTGTACTTTGTTTTAACAATTGAAATGGTTTGAAAGTTAAGGCCCACCAACCGGGATGATAAATGCTCAATTTTTTCTCCTCCTTCAACACTATTTGCACTTTGCCTTCATTTTATGTTTATATCCAGTTTCCCATACGCAGACACCATAATTATACCAACTAAGCCTATCTTTTTGTCAACTTCGTTAGTAAATTGACATTCAAGGTGTGATAGAGCATTAATCCATAATTTATAACCATTAGATTCAAAGCTTCAAAATTTGAATCATTATGATTCACCCTTAAATATGTAAACTTATAGGTTAAATCAGGTGAGAACGTTGTGGGAAATGCCACAATTAATTGTGTGTCATCAATAAAATAAGAGCAGGTTGAACAAGGTACACAACTCATGGACAGAAAGAGATCGGTCGTCAAGATGAGGGGCCTAAGACTCCATTGAAACCCATCCTGTAAAACATTACTATTAGGGTTGTATATCAACCCCTTAAATCAAACAATGTAAGAAGGAAAAAATTGGTAACAAAACTACATCGAAATTGTTCTCAATAACACAAAAGTGATCGTGCATCACCACATAGCAAACACAATCCACAAAATTGTCTTATACCACTGAGAAGGAAATAAGGTGTTAGGGTTAGACCTTCAAACTATTGAAAATCAAGAACTTCAAAAACACAGAAAAAAAAATCGAGAACCTAGGGTTGAGTTTTCAACACACAGATTAAGAAAGGAAATGTGAAACTCACGGTCGTCGCACGTTTTCACGGTCACGTTCCACGGTCGCACAACTACTCCATCATTGTTGAGTACGAAGGTTCTCACGGTCGCACTGCTCAATAGCCTACTCAAGCGCTCGAAAATTTTCAAGCTCTCAGTCGAAAATGCTCAAGTTGACATTTGAGTTCGTTATGTGTACGCTGAGCAGTTTTCAAACACCCAAACAACTAGCAGTTTTCAAATAAATTAATTATTTGTGTACACTGACCTTCATAATTTTATTATTTTTAATTTTAAAATGCATAGCGTGGGCTTAACCTTCAAAACTTTAAGTAGCATAGCGTAGGCTTAACCTTCAAAAATTTAAAATTTTATTATTATTTATATTTTCAGTAGTGACCGTTTGACCTACATAACCCTTTTTAAAAAAAAATAAAATTTGCGTGAGTATAATCCACGCTTTCCCACACTTTATTTGATTTTCTTTAATCGTGAGGGCTTAGTTGACTCTATTTAGTGTCCACAGTGTCACCCTCACTCTTTTTTTTGCAGCTAAATATACTTTTTTTGTGTAGAGGAAAGATTACCTCTCATGCTAAGACCGGGTATATTAAGGCTTTTTATATAAAAAAATTCTAAGAGGATTATGAAATTTATGATCATTTTGCTTTTTCCATACATTCCAATTAATATGAATGAAAACAACCCAAATGTCTTGAATTTGAGTATTTCCAGTCTCGTATAGAACGTGGATAGAAGAAGAAATAGAAGTGAAATTGTACCTTAATCAATCCTAAAGTTGAGAAGTAATTGCACAACCAAATAAGAGATTATGAGAAGTTTCTTAATGTTTAAAACATGAACAAGAAATCCAAGATCTTGCAGGAATACAAGACTTCTAAACTTTGCAAAGCCAAGGATTAAACTCAACATTCCTTTTAATAAATTTCATAGTAGTGTTTTTGAGTTAAAACTAATGCAACCACTTCATGAGACTCCTTGTTAAGAGTATAATCTGTAAGAATATATGGTTTTAAACTAAAGGGGGGGTGAATGGTTTAAAGAGGGTTTTTGCAAACTTTTAAGTCAAGAATGAAATTACTTCGAGAAACACTTGAATTAGAATTCAGTTTGCCAAAACACAAAGCAAATAAGCACAACACCAGAAAAACAATCAGTTGTTTCATAGAAACAATCGGTTGTTTATACCAGTTCACAAATATAAAAACTGAATTTAAAGGGATTAAGGATAGAGAGAATGCACATAGAGGTTTATACTGGTTCACTATAAACCTAGAGCTACATCCAGTCTTCCTAGAAACCACTGGGGAATCCACTAAGCAATCAACCCTAGATTACTTACAACACAACCAAAGAAGTGACATTGATCCCCTCAAGACACACACTTCCTTTGGTCAAGCACAACAACACTAAGAATACTGATCTTGATCCCCTCAAGAACACACATCACTTCTCAGCAATACACACAAAGTTTCTTTCAAAAGATACAAAGGATTACACTTGTTACAGAACAAATATGAAATCAATACAAGATGAAAATCCTATCTCACACTCTTTGATCAATGCAATCTCTAACCAATTCTCAACTTTTTCTCTTAAGAAAAAGTTAGTGAAAAACTCAAATTTGTTTTTCTATATTTAAAACAAAGTTGTGTGTTGCATAATCTTAACAAACTATTAATTGCATTTAAAGATTGGTCAAAGCATTAAAAACTGGAACGTAAATAGTTAGAAAATCATTTAATGTTCAGTCAAAGCACAAAACAGTTTTATATTATGGTCCCAAAACAAACAATCGGTTGTTTCCACGATTCAATCGATTGTTTTGGTTTTGACAGCAAGTCTACCATTGAAAACAGTTTTCAACCTTTCTAAAATCACCTAAGTATAAAACAATCGGTTGTTTCGACAAAACAACAGGTTGTTTTTCAATTAGTTTGAAAAACACTTTTCTTTTAAAAGGATTGAGAATGCTTATGCTTTGGATTCAATCAAGAGTGGATTATACATAAATTCTACCCCAGATCCTATCTAAAAGACAGCTCAGCAACAACAAGCACATGTAGCTTTTCATCAACCTTCAAAGGGTTTTGATTCTTCAAAGCTTGAACACACTTGGTTCAACAATCTCCCCTTATTTGATGAAGAAAAATCCATGATTGCTTGTGTTGGATTGATTGAATCTGAAGCAGTTCCTGCAAGACACAGTTTAAGCAAAGCATAGAACTCCTGATATATGGTTAGCACAGAAACTGAAACAGTATATCAGAGCAAAATATCATAGCAGAAAAACCTATAAGGCTTTCTTTAACCGACCATACAAACTGTTTTGCAGAATTAAAAACGAAAACAACACACAACATCTATTTGTCTTCACAAATAGACAAAAAGAAGAGATATAAAGATAATTGTTCTTGATAAAACAGAATTAAAGAGCAGAAGCAGTAAACAGGAAAATTGATACAACACCAAAAACAATCGGTTGTTCTGAGACATCAACCGATTGTTTTTCTTCTTCAGTCATCTTTGGCATATTGTAGATCAAAAATCTAATTTTGAACAACCTCAATCTGTTCATCCAAAGTCATGAAGCGTGCATCCATGCTGTTGAACCTGTTATCAATGCTCTGGAAGTTGCTTACACATAGATCATGGAGATTTCTTTGATTCTCCGCAAATTCATCAAGCCTATTGACCATGTATCTCTCAAAAGAAGACATGGTTGGCATTCCTTCTTCCTGATTTCCAACACTGGGTCCAACATCTTGATTTGTTTCAGGATGATCTTCATGTTGAAAATCCATATCAACAGCTTGTTCCTCTTCATCAAGATCAGCAGCAACACTTGATGAGGCACCATGTTCACCATCTTTGCTTATCCATTTGCCACCTATTTTGGTGAATCCCATTTTGCTGAGAGATCTATTGTTCATCTCTTGAGTTGACTTGACCAACTCAGATGTCTCATCTTCAAGGTTCACTTCAAAATACAACAAAAATTTAGAAATCAAAACAGCATATGGATAGTGATAGTCACTTAATCTCATGGCCTTTTGCATGTGTTCCTTGATGATGTGGATCCAATTTATTCTGATTTTCTTCATTATGCAGTAGATATACATAAGGTCTTCCTCTATAAGAACAAAATGATTGCTCCCCCTTGGAGTTAGAATCCAAGTTACAATAAGGGCCAACAACCTTTCATCAAGCCTCAAGCCTCCAACCGAGCAAGTCCTTACTTGAGCATTTTGATTTTTCAAACAGCTTTTGTAATATTGGACTTTGTTGAAATCCTCTACTACACCAAGGTTTCCCTTGTTGATTCTAAGGCCAGAGTACTTCAGACCCGCCACTGCAGTCCACACATCATAGGTGATCTCCATATCTATACCCTTTACATGAGAGACAAGGTTGTTCCTCTCAAATTTGAGATTTGTGTAGAACACTCTAATCAAATCTGGGTAGATGTTCCCCTTCATCTCCAAGAACTTTCTGAGAGATTGATCTTTGAGCAGTCTTCTTACATTATCTAGCTTTTGGCTTTTCATCCAATCAAAGGAAACAACTTTGGGGTTGTTTATCACCTTTGTGCTAGTCTCAAACCTATACCTTTCAATAAGATCATTATCTCTAGAAAACCATCCTTCTAGTCTTCCTCCAGACCTTACTGCTCTGGTTTTAACTCTCTTTGAGGTGGGAGGAGTTGATTCCATGATGGCAGAAAAGGAGCAGAGAAAAACTCACACAAAAGGAGCAAGAGATGTTGCAAGAGATGGCTCAATTGGTTGTTCTTGTGAAAGAGATCAGCTGCAACAAATTTTAAAGCAAAAACAAAATCATACTGCATTCAATGACATGAGTGGGTACCATATTTTCAGAGAGAAAAGACTTGACCAGGTCCTGCACAGAAAACGTCAGAAAAAGCAGAAAATCACATGGTCATCACATGTGATCTTTGACTAGTCATAAAAGCTCTTAAATTTTCAAAATTTTGGAATATATTCCTTTATGACTTGTTGTCACTTCTTTCTGAACGTGATCAGCTTTTAACACAGGTTCATTGACCAAGGATTCTTTCTTTAATGTGATCTGCAACAGACAGAAATTCAAAAAAGAAATTAAATTGATTTCTTCACAGTGCTGTCACACACAAAACAATCGGTTGTTTCGAGGAAACAATCGGTTGTGTTTTTGTAGCAGTAAAATTGATTTTGAATTTTTAATCATAAGCAGAAAGAATTCAAACCAGATGAATTTGAAAATTTTAAAAGAGATATTTAAGCATGAATATGAACTTAAACAGAAATTAAAGATAAAGATAAGGAAGGTCTTATGCTTTATGATTTTCTTTCAATGAGTCATATGCTTTGTGATCAAGAAGCCTCTTTTGATCATTGAGAGCCTTTGGACAGATACATAACATTGATTCAGCTTCAATGTTAGTCTTTTTCTTCCAAGAACTTGATCAGATGACTCAGTCCCTCACACTTCTCTATATTTCCTGCACAAACATGAGTTCAAGCAACAAGATTTGGTCCTTTTACAAGTGTGGGTCCATTTGATTTCTTTTTCTCATTTGAAACCTCACATCCTTTAGGAATCCATTTCATGAAGCCCCTAGGAACAAAAAACTTTCTTATTTTGCAGAATCTAACCGAATGGCCCTTTTTCATGCAGTAAAAGCATGTAACAACCGGTTGTT
>Ga0123342_1009771_pt1 | contig 11294 bp, 6 predicted proteins | sample Turbeawhitnodule_FD_89960 | JGI IMG/M metagenome (GOLD analysis project Ga0123342, IMG submission 89960) | Root nodule microbial communities of legume samples collected from Mexico - Turtle bean Mexico white nodule | ecosystem: Host-associated > Plants > Roots > Nodule | place: Mexico: Nepantla... | reverse complement strand
TTATGTATTGACATCTTGTTGTTTTTAAAGAGGTTAAGATTAGCAGATATATGTGTAGAATATGTCTATGTTTAGGCATGTTATCTGGAAACCTCCTTTCTCTAGTATAAGGAATTGTGTAAAGGGATTGGAGGACCCCTAGTACTTCTATTTATTAAATCTTTATTGCTGATTAAAAAAAAATATTTCAAGCTTTACTTTTACGCCAAATTCAATGAAATATTTTTGAAAGAAATTCCAGAAATTTACATAAGACCTAATCCAAATTCAACGTAAATTTACCTCCGCTATTACATGGTCTGATTTATCTTATCTTATGTAAATTTATGTCTCATACTTCTACGTCGAATTCTTGATAGACATAAATATCCAACGTAAATGCTAGTTTTGCATCAGTACAAAAATCAATTTTCATTTTATCGTTTTTATTTTTTATTCTCATATCCCATTTTATGATATAAATTTCTATAACCAATATACTTTTATTTCTATATTAATAAAAAAAACGCAATAGTAAGCATGGTAGATTTTCAAATCATCAATTGTTAATGTACATTTAATGCACATATAGACACTAAAAGGATTTTCTAATTAGATATCTATAAGTCAGAATAAATATATATATACATATACGTTCTCATATTCTAATTTATGAAATGTTTTTACTCCATAATATATTCAATTTTATGAATTATTTATTTACTTTTATTAATCAATATTTATTCTGGAATAAGTATTTTTTTTAGGAAAGATAAGTGTAAGTGTTCACTAATCTTTGTAAGGTTTGCAATACCTTACATTTAAAGGGACCTGTCTAGTAATTTGCAACCTCAACTTAAATGTCAACCGATCACACCATGCAAGTAGACTTCATGTAATGTCAACTAGGCATCATGTATGTATGAATGCACACACAATTGACACCTCAATACAAAATTAATATAATTCATTGATAATATAATTTTTTTTCATATGTTAAAGTAGTACCATATATATATATATATATATATAATTTTTTAAGTAGGTTCATTCTTTTCATTATTCTTTCATTCACTTATGATATTTATAGACTGCGAGAAGAGTAAAGTTATTTTAATCCAATTAATGTGTTATTTCTCTCATTCGAAAGCTAATAGAATTATATAAAACATTACCGTATATTGTACCTAAAATTAAGAATAATGTGATTTTTTTTTCAAATTTTGATAGTTTGACTTTCTTCACTAAAATGCGTATAAAACTTAATTTTTTAGTGAATCTAATATATTCGTTAACTGACTACAATAACTTTCATATATTCATATATGTCACTTTTTTCTAATTTGGTCATCTAAGTGACCTATTAGGTTACTCGTTTTGCTCAACACAATTTAGTTTGTCCAATGATTTTTGGTTCCATAAAACTAGTTCAAGGTCATCCAACAATAGAATTCTCTAGAAAATCACTTATATACAATTTTGCTAGCAGGGTTGTATTGCCCAACAAGTTTGCAAATTTTCTACTCGCAATTTTAGGATTCTTCAAAATAAAACTTACTTCCATCACTTTCAATCTCTCAATCACCCACAATTATCTTAAAACTCTTTAAAATATATAATACAAGTTCAAAACAACATAACTTTAAAACCAATTTAAAAAGTACAAATTTAAACCTAGTGATTGCCAAAAATCAAAATCAAGTGTTTTTTTTTTACCTAAAGCTTTGAGACTTTTTGTTGACAAGAAAACTAAAGAAAGAAACTTGGTGACTCGAGAACTCTTTTGTCCATCACTTAAGTTTTGATATATTTTCAAGGTTTCAACTTGAACTGTAGTAACCCTCTATTAAGGTCCACTTAGGTTCTCCTCGATTGCTTGTGTTTATCTAACTACTTAGCGCAATTGTTTTTCCTTTATCAAAATTCTCTACTGAATGAAACCTATACAAGTTTATTACTCAAATAACTCAAGTTGGATAATGGATCTTGATAGTTCTTGGAGTAATGGATCTTGACCATGTGTTAAGGATAGACTCACCATCACCTCTTCCATATGAGAGTCCATATGAAAATAAAAGGAAAATGGAATTGTGAGAGAAGTCAAATCACATAAGTCTAATTATCATGAAAAAGTTCATTCAAGAAGCATTTTTTGACACAATTTCTAAAAGCATAAATATAGTTAGAGTTTCTTGCGGAAATTGAAAAGACTTGTTAAGAATGAGAAGTCTGAGATAGGTAGACTCTTAACAAACCTAATTTCAAAGAAATATATGGATAAAGGCGACATCAAAGAGTGTACCATAGAGATGTTTGATATTGCTTCAAAACTAAATGCACTTAAATTATATTTTTGAAGACTTTTTAGTGCATTTAGTCCTAATTTCTCTTTCTACGCAATTTTGTCAATTAAAAGTGAGATATAATTGCTAGAAAGAGACTTGGTCTCTGAATGAGTTCATTTCACATTATGTTATAGAATAGGAAAGATTGAAGAAAGATAAGACAAAAAAGTTCTTATCTTGCCTATACTTCAATGAACAAGGGTAATTGACTAAAAGGATAAGGAAATTACAACTGCATCTCAAAAGAAATAAAAAGATAAATAAAATGAATACGAAGGCAATAATTGTTTCTTTTATGGATCTTTAAAATATACAAGTTTTATGATATCATAACTAAGTCAATTTTTGTATCAGGAAATGCTCAATTCTTTGAGGATGTCAATTTTGCAAAGGGAGATTTAGTTAAAGGAGTTTATTTTTCAGGAAGAATATATAGATATTCTCAAAAATTTTATTATCATTGGGCATGATCCTTTTCCTGAGTTTGTTCAAGACACAAATCAACACAATGTAGAACATTTTATGCAAGAAGTTGTTTCGAAAGAATAAACTCTTCCCCCTCAAGAACCTATGTCATTAAGAATATCCATTGGAGAAAGAATAATAATGTCATTTGGCACATTTCAATATTGATTTACATTAGATAAAGTAAAATATAAACATTGTTACAAGGGAGTTGGTCCAATACGACCAAACTTTCTAAATTCTCACTTGTCATCAATGACCTTGACCAAACATGACATCACACGGTGTTCTTAATCCAATAAAAGAGAAATTTTGGAACATTGTTATTATAAAAATAAGGTCAACTACAAGAAAAAATCAATTTATCTACGGAAGAATTTCATAGGTAGCAGTCAAAATCCATAAATAAATCAATATTACCTACGGACAGTGTGTTTGTATGTAACAAAAACAATAGTTACCTTCCAACTCCAGTCCATAAGTAATAGGTAATTCAACATATTTTATTTTTAAATTTTTAATTATTATTTGAATTTTTTTTATTTCTAATTGTTATTTACCAATATTACTTATTACTTATATCTAATTTAGGATTATTATTGACAATTATTATATATGTTATTATAATTATTATTAATGTTAGAAATAAACTGCACTTGGTGGAACGGAAAGTCAAGTCCCTTGAATGATCAAAGAAACTTTAAGCATTACACTAGTCAAATTTTGTGGTTATATTATTATTATTATTATACTTATTAGTATGATTATCAATATTAATATAATTAATAATATTAAAATTATTAATACTATTCATATCATAATACAATTCATATTATTATTTTTATTCATCTTATTATTATTATTCAAATTAATAACATTATTAGTTTTATAATAATATTATTCATAATATTAATATTATTATTAATATTATTGTTAATATTACTAATATTCATAATTTATACCTATATATAAAGGGGATTTTCCATTTTAACTTGTCTTTATCGTACACATATTTGCTTTTATTTTATTCTTATATCAATATTTTATTTTATTATTTTATTTTGGTTGTTTTATCATTTTATAATTACTTAAATGTAAAACCAAAAAAATATAATATTAAATTTGAAAGAAATTATTTGAGAGATGTGGACTACACTTATATGAAAAGAATAGTAAAAAAACTTTGAGAAAAAAAAACTGAAATTTGTTGTTTTATTCCGCCAAAATTTAATATTTAAAAGATACTAATACACATATAATAATAATAGAAATAAAAAATGTGAATGCATAGAATTAAGAACGCACGTGTTTCTCTTAGTATTTATAATATTAATATTAAGAATATTATTAATATTATTAAATATTATTTATATTATTAAATATTATTAATATTATTAAATATTATTAATATTATTAAATATTATTAATATTATTAATCTTATTAAATATTATTAATATTATTAATCTTATTAAATATTATTAATATTATTAAATCTTATTAATATTATTAAATATTGTTGATATTATTAAATATTAATATATATGAATATTAGTTATGATTTAATAATTATTTATATTATAATAATATTTTTAATATTATGTATATAAATATTATGATTAATATTATTTATATTATTAAAAAATTTAAAATTATTAAGATTATTTATATTGTTAATATTGTTAATATTATTAATAAAAAAATTATATAAATAATTAATAATAATTTTGAATATAGATTTATGGGTAAATTTTGTGGATAATGTAAAATTTACCAACGGATTAAGATCTGTGAGTAATCATTTGTAGATAAAGCTGAATTTATATATGGATTTAGATTTGTGAGTAATATTTGTAGATAATGCTGAATTTACCCACGGAATCAGATTAGTGGATAATATCCCTAGATAATGTTGAATTTACCTATGATACTAGTCCGTGGGTAAAATTTCGAACATAAATCTTATTCTTTTTTGTAGTGGAACCTACTTCTCGATAAGGATTTGGAAAAATCGTCCACTTGTAGGAAGAACTAAAAGGGATCATAAGGAAAGTCTTCAGTTGGCCGATTAAAGACAACCAACCTACCTGTCTCCAAGCCTAAAACTATAGTAATGAAGAAAAGTTGTGGTGTCGCCTTCAAGGACAATACCGAACATAAAATCCAGAAAGCTTGGAGTAACACCTAACTATTTAGATGCAACTATGTCAATGCGACATTCAAAGCATGAAACACTCATGTTGTGAAATCATCTAATGAAAAACAAACATAAAGGTCCTTTAGTAAACATGCATATAAAAAAATCTATAGTCAAATATTTTCACCATGCAAAACATTATTAGTCGAAGAACATTGACACAAAGCTATTATAGCATATGGAATCTCGAGCTTCAAAATATCAACACTCTTGATGAATGAATGTAGTAAGAACAACCACCAAAACTTAGAAAAATACTTGTGAACCCAAGAATCGATCCACTCATAATCACTCCTACGCCTACTCCTCAACCTTGTCCATGATTATTCCAATCTCTATTCTCTCCATCACTGAACAACTCTTAACTAAACTCACCAACAAAGCTAATTAATTCCACATCACTCAAAAATGTTCATCTATCTGCACCCTTATACTCGTCCAACGACCATGAGGACGAATAAGTGTCAAAAGAAGACATTATTTACCTCAATGAAAAATGCTTAAATATCTCAAATTTGGTAATGTCTTCAACAAAAATACAACAAATAGCAATCACATAAATAACCGACAAAGCCCACATTTATAAATGTAGAGGGACGGAAAGCAAGCGAGCTATCACAACCTTCCAGCTACAACTCATTTCTCCTTTAACGACCACATCCCTAAAATGCATAGCTACTAGCACCTTCTTTACTTTTGGAAGGTATTTATCCTCCTTGAGTTTGCAAGGTCAATGCACCACCTGAAACTAATAGGGTCCCAACAAAGGAAACAATTTTTTTCTTTTAAGTCTCTTCATAAGCCTATTCGAGCTTGGAGGGTCAGTGTACTATATAAGGTAGAGACAACCTCGATAGGTTGAGATAGATCTCGACAATAATATTAGGACAAATTTTCCCCAATAATAAAGATGAACGACATACTTTTGACACACTTAAATGTTACATGTCTCTTCAAATAATTAACCAAACACGATTAACAACGACATTATGCTTAAATAGTTCCAAAATCACAATTAAAGGACACTTGGACCTCCTTAAGAAATTTGTATAAGTACATGTCCATAAAAAAATAATACAAATAGGTGAGTCTCTCAAGGTAAAGAGAAAGTTCCATCTAATTTGAGTACCGATCATTGTATCTTGATAAAAAAAACTAACTTGAACATCGAAGTATCATTACAGGTATCTCACCATTGAAACTAAAAAATCAAGACCGAGATTTTAGAGAAAGGACCAAAGAGCATCCAATGAGTGGTTTTGTAGAATTATCCCAACCTTATAAAAATAAAATCTACCAATAATTAAAACTTTAAATAAATAAAAAAATACACTAAATCACAAAGTTATTCGCTATATTAATTATTGATGGAATATAATAATAATTACTTTAAATAACCATTTTATTATTTTTAGTATTAAAAGTGGTTTTCTTATATTTAATATTCATTATGATGTTTTGGTATCATGTATGGACTTCTTACAATCAAGTTGGCTGCAAGAAAATATCTCTAAGCAAAAGAAGGATGGAAAAAAATGCATGCACCGAAAGAAGCAAGAACAAGAAAGAGTAAGAGACGGACTTATAGAGTGGTTATTTAGAGGAAAATAGTGTTAGTCTCTTTTATTCCAGGAAAGTAGAGGAATTGATTTAAAGCGTATATTTGGATGTGTTATGAGTTAGGTGAAATGATGCAGAAAGTTATTTGGGGTTAGTTAGAGGAAGGAAGATGAATTGGTTAAAGGCATTTGCAGAAGGGAAGAAAGGATTGAATGGAATGGGCCAAAGAGTACAGACAGAAGCAGTGTAGGTGGTGCATGAGTATGCTTTGTGAATTTAGTTTATCAGAGACTTCAATGTGGGGAAAGCCAAAGATAACTTTGCCATTTTCTTCTTTTTCTACCTCACACCAAATTAACTTAATTCCACTAACCCTACACTGCACAACTCCCATCATCATTCATCTCTCACTGCCCCCTCTCCAACTATTTCTCTATCAATCTTCATATCCAACTATTTCTCTCCAATTTAATCACCATTTATCTAATCAAATCATTTAACTAATAACAATATTTAATCACACTATTCCTCATTTAATGACTTTTCTACTTCACATTATATATTTTCTTTTTTAGATAAACATTAACTTTCCTTACATTTTTAATAAATAAAATTTATTCTGTTTCTGTTTTTAATATAATGACATCCGTATCCTGTTTTTTTCTTTCAAAATAACATATATTTTCTTAAATTAAAAATTCAAGTTTTAAAATGTAAAAAATAAAGAATATACTTTGTAAAATAAATTGAATTGTTTTACTATGAAAATTTTGTTATCGTTTTACTAAGATCTATTTAAATGATGTTGAGATATTGTTCGGACGAGCAGATATTGTCGCAAAATAAAAAAATTAGATTAGTCATTTTATCTAGTAAGCTGAGTACTTTTATACTAATGTTTTCTAAAAATGTAGAAATTTTATATTTTTATGAGAAATTATAGTTTATTGAAAAATGATTTTATGATATTTTAATTGTATAATAACTAAACCATTTTTTTTTAAAAAAATATTTCTATTTTCTATTGTTGATTTTTATTTTTAATTTCTATAATTCGTTATCTAAGATTTGGTTAATATGATATTTTAAATTAAATAAGTGAGGTTAGTGTCACCTTGTTAAATACAATTGAAGGGAACATCATTTATTGAGTGAATATATATTTAAAAATTAGAATATATATATATATATATGTCATTTTACTAAAAGTTAAATATGAAATTTAAAACTAGAAAAATGTGCATGTGATTTAACATTAACTCATATCAGTAGAATTTTTTTGCTAAATTATATTCTTAGTATGTCAATAAGTGCATCATTTTGTGTAGAAAACATATGGTCTCTCTTACAATAAATTAAAAAATCAAGAAAAATAACTAGTAATTAATAAATCCGAAAATGAATTTGTATTTCTTAGAATTAGAAAAAAAATAGATTAATTTATTTCTTATATAAATTACGGGGAGTAAGAAACATAAGAAAAAAAAAATCACATGAATATAGAACTTTATCACAAATTGGCTTTAACTGAGCAGGTTTCAAAAATGGAGTATAAATAAAAATTTGAAGTTAGAATTCTGTTTTCAGTACACAACTAATAAAAAAAAATAGAGATAAAAATGGAGCAAAAATACTATATATGGGTTGCACATGGAACAAAGTCTAAAGGCCGTGTTCAAATGGGTTACATATTACTAAAGCTGGCCCATCTAACCGAACGGAGAGGAGGAATAAAGAAAGAGCTTATCATTATTGGGCTCAAAAAATAGTAATGGGCCTCATCATCGTAGACCCATTATTACAACTAATAAATGATAAGCTAGGAATTTCCTCACTCTATGAATAGACTTCTAATGGAAACATGTTCTTCTTAGCTTCAACATTTTGCATCATTACATAAGCAACGTGTTTCTTTTATCCTACTTTCCTTTTTTACCTAATAAGTTTAATTTTAGTTATTTCTTCTATTAAAAAGTTAATTTAAATTTTTTTTTTATAAAATGAGAATTATTTCTATTTATATAATATAAATTAAAAAATCTCCAACATTCTTTTTTTATTTTTCCATGAATTTCATAGGACCTAGGAAACCCGATCCACAATGTCTACAATAATTAAATACACACATGTTTTATTTTATTTTTCCTTGTAGAAAACTCAATTTGTTTGATAAAACTCTATCGCGAAACCATCACAAGACTAACATGTGAAAGCTTTTAGAGTGATGGCTTCATCCCCACAAAATTATATTGCACTCCAACATCACATGCCGCACATTTAGAAGAAAATAATACACATGCTCAACATAGCTACCTTTTTTACCTAAAGAAATAATAGAATAGAATAAAAGTGATTTGTTCTTTATTCATTTCCCAAAGAAGGCTTACAAATTGATGCTCAGAAATAAATAAGTCTATTAGCATCGCAGGGGAATTCTTTTTAAAATATAATATAATTCTTATATAAATTTGGTTTCATAAAAATTGAAGGATTTAAAATAATAAAAAATAATGTGTATAATATATATATATAGAAAATTACTATTATAAATTTTTTAAATAATAATAAAATAATATTGACAATTATCATTTATCACCGCATGAAACCTTCTGGTTTTCAGTAAAACCTAACACACAATTCATCAATAAGTAGTAGTAATAATAATGATCATAATAATAGCACCAAAGTGCACCACTTTATTCATTCATTTTTTTATAATAATAATAATAATAATTTAAAGTACATCAAATAAAGTAATTAAAATAATAATTTAGTAATATATACTAAAATATTAAAGAAATAAAAAAATAATTAATTAGTAAAGAATGACATAATCTAAACTATTTTTTTCTGAAAAAAGATAAACTTTAAAGCTCAATGGAATAATCTACCAAAAAAAATTAACTGCTTAAAGCGAAAATCATAACAAGAAAACCATACTAAAATCATACTTTAAACCTTAATGAATCTCTGATTGTAACAAAAGATCTTTATTTACTATTTAAAATTCAGATTTAAAATTTTAAATATTGGAGCATTAGGCAAAATATTTCACTAATTTGATGCGCATGAACAAAGATTTTACTATCAATATAACTTCTGACTATACCAAAATTGTAAAAGGTGATGCATAGGGTTTGTAGAATGGATTTAACAAACCATTGAATGTTAAAGTAGAGGCTACAACACAAATAGAAATATATTCCTTGTTAAATATTATTTTTTTTCTTAAAAAAATATAGACTTTATTAAAACTTTAAAGAGGAGTGTTGTAACCTCCAAAAAAAAAAAAAGACTAACCCCAAACCTTAAAGCGAAAATCAGAAGAAAAAAAAAATCAAAGAAAATTATACCAAAATCATACTTTAAACTTTGATATTAATTTTTTTTCTAAAAAAAATATAAGCTTTAATCAAACTTCAAATATATGTGTTATAATCTGCCACAAAAAAATCAACTCCAAATCCTTAAAGCAAAAATTAGAAAAAAAAAAAAATCAAAGAAAAGTATATTAAAATCAAAATGTAAACCTTAAGGAATCTCAGATAACGACAAAAGATCTTACTGTCAATATAACTATTGACCTTACCAAAACCGAAAAAGGTCATGTTAGGGTTTGTAACATGGATGTGACAAACCTGAATGATGGAGTAGTTTATATTAAAGAGAGAAGTACAAAGTTTGTAATAAAAGTTTGAATTTTGTTGTGACACGTGTTAACATATTTAGTTTTTCTGTTTAAAGTTATTGGGCTTTGTTTGTTTGACCCAACTTTCCTTTTCTATTCAACTAAGTCTTAGTCTTTTTCTTATATATACACCATGTATTTTACTCTCTAATACACAAGTAAATAAGAATTTCTTTTGTGTTTTCTTTTCTTTGCTTTTCTCTCTTTTATGCTTGTGTCATTGTCTCTTTTTCATTTGCAATTAGGGTTCATCAGAACTTCCCTTTCTCCATTGCGATTCCGTGTGCTCCATTTGATGCACCACACCAGATGAGGAATATTCATCTTCATTAACTGTAATATGGTATCAGAGCTCTTAATGAAGAGCTCTACTGCGCTTCTCTCTGATATATTTTACCCCCTTTGTTGTTCTTGGTTATCTTTTTTGTTCTCTTTCAAAATCTTGATTGGGTTTCAAAATCTCTTAGGCAATGTCTAATGAAAACCCTAGTCTTCATAGTCTTAATAGTAGTCACACTATTACATGAAATTTCTGTGGTAAATACGGTCATACTGAGGTTGTTTGTTTTCGAAAACTGGGTTTTCCTTCTAATAATGTTAAAACCTCAAAGTTTTCTTCTACTAGAAAAGTCTGCACTTTTTGTAATCGTTTGGGTCACACTGTCGACACCTGTTATAAAAAGCATGGGTTCCCTCCTGGCTACAAATTCACCAATTGGACATCCCAAGCCAATAATATGATTACTACTGACACTTTTTCCGAGCTTTTTCCTAAAGAAAGGGATGTAAAAGGGATTCAACTTACATCACAGCAGTGCCAATTCTTGACCAACATTTTGCGTCAGCAAAACCTTGAGGATCCTGCCCCTCACACTCAAATTAATCAAGTCGACACCTTCTATGTGGATGAAATCCCCAATACTGAGCATTCTTCAACATGTAAGTTTCTCTCTTCACTATCTGCTATAAAAGAATCTTGGATTATTGATTATGGTGCCACAGATCATGTTTGTCACAATTTGAACGTTTTTACTACTTATACTAAAATTAAACCTGTCTTAA
>Ga0123342_1009770_pt1 | contig 11295 bp, 6 predicted proteins | sample Turbeawhitnodule_FD_89960 | JGI IMG/M metagenome (GOLD analysis project Ga0123342, IMG submission 89960) | Root nodule microbial communities of legume samples collected from Mexico - Turtle bean Mexico white nodule | ecosystem: Host-associated > Plants > Roots > Nodule | place: Mexico: Nepantla... | reverse complement strand
TGATTCATCGTTATTTATTCTTCTTTTATATACAAGGGTAAATTTGTAATCTTACAAATTTTACTATTCAAAATAATTTATAATATTCTTACAACCATCACATCACTCACAAATTTCAATAAATTTTTCTCATACATCTACTCTAACATACCCCAATCTAAACAACCTCAACTTTTTTCACACTTTCTTCACACTTTCACTCCCCTTCACCCTCAACTTTCCACTCCCACACCCTCTAATCCAAACAAAGCATTAGGGTTTAAGTGTAAAGAAAATTTAATAAAAAGACCTTCTTTCTTACCTCTTTCTCTTTTACATTTGCAACATGGGTGGCAAAAGAAGTGTGAGCCTCAATTGTTTTAGCCTTACTTGGTTTGTCCTCCAAAGGATAGGCTAATGACAACTCGTTATAAATATTTTCTAAATCTTTAATTGATTAGTTAATATTTCAAATTATTTAAATTAAAAGAATTATTACTTTTATTTATTAAATTACTCTATTATAATTAATAATGAAAATTTACTTTGTAAGTATTATTTATTTAAATTATAATATTATTGTATATTTGTATCACTCAAATAATATTATATAAAAAATTAATATTTTAAATTATTTTTCATTTTAATTAAAAAACATGAATAACTAGCCCATCAAGTCTAACTTGATTTATCATCCCTAATTTGTATTGAGACTTCAATTTATCCCTACGTAGTACTTAATGGTGGATGGTACAATGATTGACATATAGTGTTGGTGGAGTCCAATGTGTTGAATTTGGTAGGTGTTAAGATATAGTTTGGAAAGTGCCTGGAGTTTTCCAACATTGTTTTTGATATATTTCCTATATTACATTATTTGGAAGTTGTCTCGATAAGACAATCTGAAATAATCTGAATTTTGTATTGTTATAAGCTGTACTTTTCAAAAGGCCACAGTTGTTATTCAAAAAGTGCAATCTATAATTATAATGATAGATGTTTCTAATTGCACTAATAGAGAAAAAGACCTCATTGAAATTATTTTAATTAAGCAATTTGAAAGAAGTAATGAGAAATATATGTTTATTGACGTGATTAAGTTTAATGAATTCTAGAAGCATTCTATTAAATTTGAAGGAGTACAATGAAGATAATGTCACAACTATAAAAATAAATTAGAATGTTATGTATGAATATGAAAGAGAATACAAAATTATAACGTAACAACTACTGAAGTTGTTTAAGCATAACATGTAAAATCACTCGAATAAGTTTAACGAGAGTTTAGGAGTTGTCAGAGATAGGTTTTTGGACGCATCAAATTTAGTGAAATTATTAAATAAAACTAATATAGTTGTATTAATAAATAATACATACACAACTAACATGTATATGTTACATTTACTTAAGATTGTTTATGTGATATCTTCATATACATCACACAACCAACTAAGACATATGTCCACCTCAATGATATCCACTTTTTATGGATGCATCCTTATGGTACACTAGAACTTATGTTGCAGTCGTTGCATCTAAAGTGACATGCATACAATACTCTTCATCTATAAGGATGTAAAGTAGTGATGACGCATCATTCAATATGATGACTATTTTATCAATCAGAAAAATAGAAGTTATTGATCTCCTTATATAATCTCTCCACTAATACAAAAATCTTTTATCCAGTGTCATAACTAAAAGTGCAGAAGGATAATAACCTAAAATTCTCTACTACAACCTCAATATAATTGGGTGGAACACCAAATTTATTTAGTTTATCCTCATGAAACACCAACTTCAAGTTCCCACAATGTTACAAAACCCACATTAAATATCTACTACAAACAAACTCAAAATATTATAATAATTATAAATTTCACTAATACATTTTTTATTATTTTTATCTCACAAATTTTGAACAACATAATCTAGATACATTGTCAGCACATAGGTATCTTCAGGCCCTTGGGAAATATTTGTCAAGATGTACCCATTGTGCATAGTGTGCATACACATTCTTATAATCTATATGAGCAACTGAAGTAAAATGTCTCTCACGTTCAATGGGTTGAGAAACAACACCCTTTATTCTAACTATATCTATATGAACAAATCCAAAATCATACACATTAGAAAAATAATATACAATTGCATTTTGGAAAACTAAATCTTAAAAATGTATCTAAAAAGTTGAATCCAAAAATGCATTATAAAAAAACTCAATTTGAACGGATTTGAGAAACTTTATTTGAATTATTATAACAACCATTAAATGCACCTACACAAAACTAAATTAAAAACTCTTTTATAGATTACATAATTTATAAATACTTTTAAATTGTTCCATAAAAAAAATCAATATAATTTTTCATCTTTTGGATGGTGTGATCTTGAATGTATTTCAATTTGAAATATTTTTTATGCAAAATCAAAACAAGAAAACTATTGTTTAGGATGAATGGAGAAATTATGGGGGTAGAATCATGTTTGGACTTGTGTAAGATCCTAACACTCACCACTAACAGGACCTATCATCACCAAGACCTAACTTGTGTTTCTTCCTGCACTTCCATAACTTCTCCAACCACTTGAAAAAATAATTTTATTCTTAAAAAATATTTCAAATTCTATAATTTAAAAGTTTATTTTTTTTCTATTTACAGAACCGAACTTGAAAGATATTCCAAAATTCAAAAATATTTTTCGGATTCCTTAATTCAAAAATATCTTTCTGATTCTATAATTTTAAATGTATTAAAAAATATAATCTTAAATGTATTTTTTTAAAGAAATACATTCTAGATTATAATCTAGAAGGTATTTTAAAAAAAAAAAAATATCTTCTAAATTTTATAATTTAAAGTTTTTTAAATCATCCATTCTAAAATAAAAAAATATTAATAAAATAAAAAATATTTTTAATATTTTAAGAAGTAAGAAAGTATAGAGATGCAATAAAAAAAATAGCCATTAATAATATTAGTTTCAGGGATTCTGGGTTTTATTTGCCGATAATAATATATTATTGATATTTTTTCATTTCAACCAAATGAATGGCCTCAAATAAATTACTTCAGTTATAAATTTTAAAACAATATGCTTTCAATGTAGCATTTATTTTATTATAATTGATATTGATTATATGTTATTAGTTTATTTTATACCATTTTCATATAGTAGTTAATGGTAATTGATATTATTTTAATTGAATTTTGTTAACTTAATTTGTATGTCTTTTTTTAGAAAGAATTAACTAAGTTATCATTACAATTTTTTTAAAGTATATTTAAAGATATAACTCAATTATCTTACCTTTTTTTAAAAGAACCACTGAGGGATAAGAAACTAAATTGTTACGATATTTGTTGTAATACACCTACTTATTTTTTTAGAAGAATTTAAAACTACATATTTTTTAAAATACACTAAAAAAATATAACTTGGTAATGTGTTTAAAATTACAACTATAATTTTAATTTGATTAACATTAATGTGTTTTATTTATGATATTATGTGATGATATATATCTTCATTATGTGATGAAGGTTCCACTGTAGAAAAATAGTAGAGATCTACTTAAAAATTTATACAATTATATAATTGACGTTAGTTAGTTTATTACAAATCTTAACTAAAACAAATTTACTAATGTGTTTCCATGACATATTGATTGTATTAATAATTATAACTAATTGAACTCATTATATTTGTTTAATTGATAATTAACTTTAGATAATGTTTTTTCCCCTACTAAAACACGAATTTGAGTGTTAAAAACTTAATCACTTCATCAACTATAAGATTTTTTAAATTATGTTTTTGGTCTAAAATATGTAACAAGATAAGATATACGAACTGGGTTTTAATAAAGGGACCTAGCTAGGGAAGAAAGGGATATTCCTCTTCACCCTTTTTGATTCCCAAATCCAAACACTGCAGTTGCAGAGACAGCGGTTTTTATCTTTATCCACAACCATAACCAGAGTCAAATCCACTTCACTCTTTTGAGTTCCTCTTCATTTTACACCAATTTCGAGTTTTCTCAAGGTAATCAAATCAATCACTTACCATCTTTGCAATTTCCGTTTTTATTGCCTGGGATGTTATGTTGTGTTTCCCATTTTTCTACATTTTGATGTGGGCATGAGTTAAATGATCGTTAGTATCTTCAGAGGGCGTGAAAGGTGACAACTTTAAGTGCCCTTCGTAGTAATTTGCTACTACCCACTAATTCACCCTGTTTCGCATTGTGTTGATGCCTGCTTGTGAAATTCAGAATTTTTTTCTGTTTCTCTTGTCACGTTCTTCTGATCCACAAAGTTTTGAAATTGGGTTAATGACAATGAATCATAAAGAATTACTTGCTTGAGGATCTGTATGCTTTGTTATAAATCAAAACGCAAGGCAAATGAGTGGATTTTTACTAACGGCAATCATATTTTTCCTCTTTCGCAAAAGATTATAACAAACCAGGCTCTTCAAAGGGCTTTGGGAATATGGTGTTCAATATTTTAAGGTCATGAAATATGAGTGATTTGAACTCCTCATTGTGATTTGATACCCTAGCCAGTTGGTATTCCTGTATTTTTTCTTAAGTAAAATAATTTATATATATCTTATCTTCCATTTCTCTTAGTGGGTTTACTCCTGTCCTTTTGTTGACTTTTATTTGTGAGATTTATTTTTTACTGATGTATGCTCGTAGTATTAGAGGTATTTACTCTTGATTACTTGCTTTTGATTCACAATGTTGGAAAAATGTTGATGAGTCCTTGAATCATTATTACTTGCTTGATGAAGTAAGTATTTTATTATTATTCAAAATGAAATGTAATTGATGAGGTTTTAATTCTTGTTTCAGGAGTGTGCTCAAAGTAGTTAGAGGATCCTCTGATTTAGATGGCTCAATTGCTATCATCGTCTTACTCCTTGACTATCTGCTCTAGAAATAAACCTTACTTAAAACCTTTTAACCAATGCTCAACACCTTTTTCTATTGCGGTTTCTTGCAAGAATTCTAAACTTTCATCGAGAGGGTTTTTCTTGCAAGAACAGAAGCTAAGAAAAGGTTCTCTAGTAGTAAATGCTGCTGCAGTTTCAACTAGCCAGGAAACTCCAGTTCAAACTAGCTCTGGCGACCCTTTTAGACCACAGAGAGTCATGGTCATTGGTGGAGATGGATACTGTGGTTGGGCAACTGCCCTCCACCTTTCTAACAAGGGTTATGAGGTTGCCATTGTTGACAGCCTTGTGCGACGCCTTTTTGATCACCAGCTTGGACTGGAGTCTCTAACACCAATATCCTCCATCCAGAATCGTCTTCAGTGTTGGAGATCTCTCACTGGGAAAAATATTGAGCTCTACGTTGGAGACATATGTGATTTTGAGTTCTTATCTGAAACCTTCAAGACATATGAACCTGATGCTGTCGTCCACTTTGGGGAACAGCGGTCTGCTCCTTACTCTATGATAGATCGGTCAAGAGCTGTGTATACCCAGCAAAACAATGTTATTGGGACACTGAATGTGCTCTTTGCCATAAAAGAGTTCAGAGAGCAGTGTCATCTAGTTAAGCTTGGGACCATGGGTGAGTATGGAACTCCAAATATTGATATTGAGGAGGGTTATATTACCATTACTCACAATGGAAGGACAGACACTTTACCTTATCCCAAGCAAGCTAGCTCTTTCTATCATCTAAGCAAGGTACATGATTCACATAACATAGCTTTCACTTGCAAGGCTTGGGGCATTCGAGCAACTGATTTGAATCAAGGAGTGGTATATGGGGTAAGGACAGATGAGACTGCACTGCATGAAGATCTGTATAACAGGTTTGATTACGATGGAATATTTGGAACTGCATTGAATCGGTTCTGTGTTCAGGCTGCTGTTGGTCATCCACTGACTGTGTATGGTAAAGGAGGCCAGGTAACATACTCATTCTTATGTTTATTTGTCATTGATATGTAGAAGAGTGACTTTTGATGATTGTTATGGCAAGGATTTGTCAATATTTCAACTGGGGCATGTTTATATTGTGTGTATTGTCTAGACCACCGAGGGGAATCAAAGAGCATCGATGGAGCTTCTTTCAAGTGGCTCCACATTTTTCTTTCAAACTTATAAGTAACTGTATTAAACAAGTCATGCTTTTTGGTTCTTGGTAACCTCAAGTTCTGCATATTGCAATGCAATCTAGATATTTGAGACTAATTGATAATAACCGTGAATAGTTCTTGCCTGTATTATACAGAACTAAATGTTGATTTTATCTTCTCTGTGCACCTTGTTCCACTGAGATTCTAGCAACGCTCTTTGATTCTTCTGTTGCTCTATTTTCTTACACTTCTCTCCTAAATTAGTTGTATTGGTCTGATCATGTGTCTACAGAGGAACTTCTGAATTCTCTGATGCTAATTTTTTTTTGCATTTTATAATACACATATTTCAGACTAGGGGTTTCCTTGACATAAGAGATACAGTTCAATGTGTTGAGCTTGCCATCGCAAACCCTGCAAATCCTGGGGAGTTCCGAGTCTTCAACCAATTCACTGAGCAGTTTTCAGTCAATCAGCTTGCCAACCTTGTTACCAAAGCTGGTGAGAAGCTAGGCCTTGATGTGAAAACTATCAATGTGCCTAACCCAAGAGTTGAGGCAGAAGAGCATTACTACAACTGCAAGAACACTAAACTTGTCGATCTAGGACTGAGACCACACTTTCTTTCAGATTCGCTCCTTGATTCACTGCTCAACTTTGCTGTTCAGTACAAGGACCGTGTTGACACAAAACAAATTATGCCCAGTGTGTCTTGGAAAAAAATTGGGGTCAAAACAAAAACTGTTACAGCCTAAGAAGGCGGGGGTAGTACATGGCTGCAGGCATAATATATCCTGCATGAATTTGAAAACTAATAATGGTGGCAATTTTAAATTTTTATCATATTAATGGAATATGAAGGGCATCCAAATGTTGATTGAGCGACATTTACTCACCTTTGAAGTAATATGAAGACATTCTGGTATGGAAGAGAGGGATCCTGGCTTCAAAACTTAGGAGGAAAGTGGATTAGACTGGGTTGTAAAATTGTAGTTCTTTTCATGCACAAACAGTTACAAGGAAGGGAAACCGTAATCCACTGCTTTTTCTTACCCTAAGGAGAATATATATTCCTCTTGGTTTTTTATAGGTATTATCTTTGGAAAGTATTTTTTTTTTGTGATATTGTCAGATTAAGTGCTAGCACATCTTTCAGTGCCATTTGTATGTGTTTGTGTATAGATGTGACTGGTGTTACTGTTTTTACATGGTTAGTGATGGAAGTATATGGAGCTCGTGTCCAAGTGTTCCCATCTCATCCTCATGATGCATATGGTTCTTAGCCAAATCACAATTTAGAGAATAGAACAGATGGAAAGGGCAGGTTCAAATGTAATCCTAATTTTTTCATCCACTTCTATGTTACCTATTCTCTCTCCCTTGCTGCACCTTCATGGTTGCTTACATCCCATTTACGTTGTTGCACACCTTCGGCTACTCAGCATGTTGACCAGAAGTTTTCTTCTCCTTCTCCAATAACTTTTTCTTCTTTTTTCCAAACCATCCCACCATTGCTATAGTTCATATATTTTTTTCACCTTCTGCATTGACTAATCCCAAAAACTTTCAGATTGTTGAATTTGAAAAACTCTCAAATTACTCAATTCATAACGTTTCCAGATTATGTAAATATGGGAAGGGGAGGTGTATGTTTATGCAATGTTATTGGATTGACTATTCCTGAATAGTTTCCTGGATGGTTCAGTCCATAAAATGTTTATATAAAGTAGAACGTTTATTTTAAAAATTACTGGGTGGAGGAAGCATAAAACCATTATCCATTGACCTTTAATAGTATTATTGTCCATGTAAGGTATTGAGCTCAAGTTGAAAGATCCGTGTCACCTTAATCCTCATCATCAATAGACGGTTTCTTCTTCCATCTCCATATGTTCTTCTCCCACCTCCACAAATTTTAAGTATTCCAAAAATGTCTTTATGTAATATTCTAGATTATGTAATCCGAAAGTTTTTTTTCAAATTCGTAATTAGCTTCTGAATTATGTAATCCATAAACATTTTTTCATATGCATGATTAGTTTTCGGATTACATAATTCGAAAGTCTAGATTAGCTTCCGGATTATGTAATCCAGAAGTCTTTTTTTAAATGTGTGTCCGGATTACATAATCCGAAAGTTACTCTCAAATCCAGACTTCTAGATTATATGATTCAGAATATCATTTTTTTAAAATATATTATGAATTACATAATCCGTAAGCTATTTATGAATTCGAGATTAACTTCCAGATTATGTAATCTGGAATATGGAGTGGCACAAGAAGGATATAAAGATATTTTCATTTTTTTTATAGAGGTGACAGAAGAGCGTATGAAGAAGGTGCAGGAAGAAACAATCTCATAAACAACTTTATTGTCTTTAAACTTTTAATGTATATCATTACTCAAATAAAACTAAACTACTACTAACTTTAATATAATGAAATTAGCTTATGGCAGTTTCTTCCTGCACCCCACAATGTTATGCAAAGATTAAACTGTCCTTATTATTTTTTAAAAACCCTGAAATGCCCCTAATTCCTAAAAACCCTAAAACTCTCACTTCCATTTTCTTCTTCCCAGCGCATTCGCAACTCCCAGTCTCTATATCTCCATTCCGTGCGGTACCATTCCAGAACTCTACATCTCTTGGTGGTTTAGGGTGATCTTAGCAACTTGAAGGTAAGTAAAATTTATGGTTTTTGGATCTGTACTTTTATTTTTTCTATATTTTTGTTTCCACACTTCATCTATATTATTTCAGACAATGCAATCCGATAGTTTTACGGAATAAAGAATCTGTATATGTTTTTTTACATTTTGGACTATGGAATCTACAGAAATTCTAGATTGATACTTCCAGTAAAATTTTGGATTGGCAGTTTCGATAATATTTTAGATTGTTGTTTCCGGTAATATTCTGGATTGATGAATCCGTAGTACATGACTTAATCCAGATTTCCAGTAACCACGAAAACTCCATAGCCACCAATGTTCCTAAAAAAAACTTAATTCTTATCTTTAAAACCCAAGCAACACTTCGAACACGTAACCTACTCCTCCACCTTGCTCTGCACAACTACAAAGACCCTGTACTAGCACTTGATATGAATAAAGAAGATGAACAGTGACAAAGAAACTCCACCACGATGCCTCTTTTCAAATAATAGGTCAAGTTCAGTTTTGAGATTTTTAAAATTGTGGGGATGCAGGAAGAAAAACATAGGGTGCATGAAGAAGAAGCCTTAACTTATATGTCAAACATTTACCAGAATTTGACCATATTTATCCATGGCAGATTCTCCCTGCACCAGATCATTTTGAACTGCACCCAATACACACAAAGAAAAAGACCAAACTACCCTTAATGAAATGAAAATTAGGGTTTACTAAAATGTGCACCCAACCCACATCCAACCCACACCCAACCCAGCAGTATTGCACCCTTTTTTCTGTGATCATTTTTTAGGAGGCAGCGCGCGGAGAAGGAGACGAAGCCACCAAAGAAGGATTGAAGCCATCATAGAAAGAGACGAATCGCAGAAGGTGAGTGCAAATACTTGACATGAGTAGTATGTGAAAAAGGATAGGAACATCTAGAAGTTCTTTGACAGACTCCTTGTATTCATGCCACAACAAAATGTCTGATTTATGCATGAAAACATTTTTTCCACCATTTCCTTATCCTTAGTAATTGGGTGGAAACAAAACCTGGAGACTGAAATCCAGCAAAGTGGCACTGGAAACATCTTTTGAGCATAACAGAAAACTAAAACATGATGTATAAAAGTTTCAGTAGTTCTGCCTTATATCACATTTTTATCATAATAGGATATTCTTTTTCAGGTAGTTGGTAAAAAAGTTATGTGACATATAGGTAGAGTTGGCAGTCAATATGAATAAATATGCAACTTTTGCACAATTTTCATTGGTGGTGTAAAATTAATATCGGAACCATTATCACATACTACAACTAGTTTTTGCAAGCAAAATAGTAATGAACAACATAGATAATATCTTGTACTTATCTAATAAACTAAAAGTGATTTGGAAGCTAAAGTAAGTAGTAAGTATCTCTGCGCTGCATCCAGATTTGCTTTAGTAATATATCCCTCACTTGCTTAACAAAATGCAATCTCAGGAGCTTGGATGTGTAGGAGCAAGAAGTTATGCTGTAAAACAATTTTTTTTGTCTTAGATTCAAGTTCAATCAAACTTTCAGGTCTGTCTGGTGCCCCTAGATGCAAAATTTATGAAGGAGAAACTTCTTCTTTGCACTTTGGAGGGTGCTATATACAGATGTAAATGAATCAGAAGAAACCACTAGTCATGTGTGATACTGATCTTTGAAAGAGACTTGCATGCTTCAGCTTCACCAGTGCTTCAGTTCAAAATCCTATATTTGTACATGCTATATACACTTTTGGTTCAACTTTTTTTTTTTTGTTTCAGATCTTAAAAAAGTTATCTTCATATCATTTTGTAGGAAACAAGCTCCGAAAAATTATGAAAGCATGAAAAATAAACACACACTTTTGCTCAGAAGCAATTTATTCCACATTAAACACTGAAGCCTTAAAAGGGTTCATTTTATTTGAGATGAAAGACTAGGTTTTTTATGAAGATGGATGTTTATTTAAGTATGCATATCAAATCACACTTTGAAGATCAAAGCTTCTTGTATATTGATAAGGGTTATGCAATCTTTATTTTTTATTGTTAATTTTATTTCTTTTTTTGACCATTTTTCTATATTTTAATAATGTTATTAAATATTAGATATATATAAAATAAAATAAAAATAAAAATTAATAATAATAATATTATAATAATTTATTTAATTATTATTAATTTATCTAATTTATATTATTTTATTTTATTTATATTCATTATTATTAATTTATTTTTTAATTAATATTATTATTTTATAAATTAATTCTAAATATTATTTTTATTCTAATATTCTAATATTTAAATGTTCATATTATTAATATTAATATATTTTTATTATTATAATATATATATATTTACAATATATATATTTATTTTATTATTATATTATTATATTATATAATATTATATTATATTATTATAATTAATTATTTTAATAATAATAATTATTATTATTTTATATATATATATATATATATATATATATATATATATATATATATATATATATATATATATATATATAAATATATATTTATATA
>Ga0123342_1009769_pt1 | contig 11295 bp, 9 predicted proteins | sample Turbeawhitnodule_FD_89960 | JGI IMG/M metagenome (GOLD analysis project Ga0123342, IMG submission 89960) | Root nodule microbial communities of legume samples collected from Mexico - Turtle bean Mexico white nodule | ecosystem: Host-associated > Plants > Roots > Nodule | place: Mexico: Nepantla... | reverse complement strand
TTGGTACGTTTGTTTAGTGGATTTCACCTTGGATTAGGTGAGACTGGATGTAGCTCATTTGAGTGAACCAGTATAATTGTTGTGTGTTCAATTTCTCTTCATCCCTGCACTCGGTTATTGCTTATCTGTTAAACTGTCAAAAATTGAATCTGTTCAATTAAAAATAAATCTGTTCTTTCTGTTCTTATTTTCTGGAAAATTAGTTTGGTTCTGTTAAGAAAATATATGAACTGTTAAATACAACTGGAACAGTTTGATTGTGATAGGTTACCTAATTGATTGTCAAGCTAGTAATTGAACCTTTATCACTTGCTTAAAAAATTGAAGGTCACTGATTTTATTATTCAAGAATTACTTGGCTGATATAAACGTTTTGAATACATAAACAGTGTAAAAATAAATTTGTTCATTACTAAATAAATCGATTTATTTTTGTGTACTGTAATAAAATTTGAATATATACGAAAGTTTTAAAAGGTCAATTCACCCCCCCCCCCCGAACTTTGACACTGTTGAACCCAACAGAAACTAAAATCTTGTTACACAATTTTATTATTCTTATTAAAAATGAGTTTAATCGAAACATCAAAACTATTATAACTGATAATGGAAAAGAATTTGATTGTAATGAATTGTATGAGAAATATGGCATTCTGCATCAAAGAACTTGTTTTGAAATACCCCAACAAAATGTTGTAGCTGGAAGAAAACACCAGCATATCATGAATACCACACGTAGCCTTCTTTTTCAACTAGGTTTGTCAAAAATCTACTGGTCTTATGCTGCTAGTCATATTATTCATTTAATAAATAGACTTCCTTTAAATGTTTTGAAAGGCAAGTCTCCTTATGAGATGTTGTACTACCAACCACCTACATATATAAATCATAAAACCTTTGGTTGCTTATTTTTTGCCTCTACTTTGGAAAACAATCGCAGTAAGTTAGAACCAAGATCTAGAAAAAGTGTTTTCATTGGATATAAAACCGACAGAAAATAACAGCTTCAATAATATAGATAGTGACAATAACATCTTTACTGAAGATTCTAACATTGTTATTCAAGATGGCCTTGGTAGTGATCTGAGACAATCTAGAAGAATAAAGAAAATTCCTTCCTATCTTGCTAATTATCACCATCAAGTTGCAAATCTGCATAAAGGTTATAATTCTAATTTCAAAATCAAATATCCTATATCTTCTGTTTTGAAATAAGATTTCCTATCTGACAAACATTGAAATTTTACTTTGGCTATTTTTTCACATGTTGAACCCCACACTTACGAGGAAACCATAAAAAACTCTAATTGGTTTGAAGCTATGAACAGAGAAGTTCGTGCTCTTCAAGATAATAAGACATGGTATATCACTGAATTACCTCCTAACAAGACTTCTATTTTATGCAAATGGATTTACAAGATAAAATACAAATCAGATGGTTCCATAGAAAGGTATAAAACATGATTAGTAGCTAAAGGGTATAATCAATTAGAAGGTATAGATTTTTTAGATACTATTGTTGGGTTTAATAGTGTCCAAGTTCAAGAGGGGGGTGAATTGATCCTTTAAAAGTTTCTCGCAGAATCAGTATTTATCACAGTGTACAGAAAATAAATTGATTTATTTGAAATTGAACATATTTATTTTGGCACTGTTTGTGTTTGAAAAACATTTATACAGTCAAGTTAATCACAAGATTATGCAGATTGTTTTTCAGATACACACACACTAATATAATGAAGAAAAACAGTGAATCACAAAACAGCAAGCTTCAATTTTAAGCAAGTGATTAAGGTTCAATTAATAGCTTGACAATTACTTGAGTAACCTATCACAATCAATCTGTTCCAGTGACTTTTAACAGATTTTATATGTTCTTATCAGAATCAAACAGCTTTTCCAGAAATTAAGAACAATATGAAACAAGCCCAGAAAGAACAGATTTATTATTAATTGAACAGATTTATTTCTTCACAGTTTAACAGTTAAGCCGAAATTTAAGTGTAGAGATTAAGGGAGAATGAACACAAGGCAATTATACTGGTTCACTCAACTGAGCTACATCAAGTCTTCACCTAAACCAAGGTGAAATTCACTAAATCACAATTCAAACAAACACAAATCCCACTGTTCTTGAACCCTACAAGAACTTAGATACACTTGCTGAAAAACCCTATTTCAGCACACACACTCTTCAAGAAACCCTATCAAGAAGAGTGTACAACCAAACTTTTACAAGAAAAGGAATGTGAAACGACTACACCTGATTGAGGATGCAGAAACCTGCCTTAAACCAGTAGAACAGATAGCTAGAACAGTAGCAGCACCTCTCACCAAGCTTTTGGAACCAAACAAGAACAAGCACTTTCTGATTTTCGAAATCTTTTAAGAACATATGCTAATTCTTTGTAAACTCTCAATTCTCTGATGCAAAACCTGTTTTCTCACTTGTATGATTGAGGATTAAACTCATAAACAAGTTTTCATTTTATAGAAAACCAACTTATAACAGATTTTTGAAAAACAGTTAAAGCTGTTATAAAATGAACAGATTGAAAATAAAATGAACAAATTTATTTTCAAAAAGCAGTTAGAGAATTTGTTATGTGAGGAGACTTAGTCAGCCATTCTGGTGCAGGGACAAAACTGAAAACTGTTTAAGCTAGTTATGGCACCAGAGACAAAAAAGAATCTATTCATTTACAAATGAACAGATTTATTTTTCAAAACGAAAACAGAAAAAAGTTAACTATTTAAAACACAGTCGTTTTGAGTGGTAGAAGACTTAGTCAAAACACTTGATGCACAAAATCTAATTTTCACAAGACTTAGCCAAAGCATCAGTTTAAAAATGAATCTGTTTATTTAGAAAAGAACATATTTATTTTTATGCAGTAAACGTGTTTTTTGTAAAACATGTGGAAAACAGTTTAAGAAATTTTGTGCTTGCTCTTATCACATGACCAGGTTAGGAGGTGAGTTACTTAGCAAAAAGCCTACTCTTAAACAACCTCTAAACACTACCTAAGACACACTTAAAGCAAAAAGAAATATACATGAATTGTACATAAAAGTCTTCATCAAACACATGTCTTGAAGGGGTAGCAGCCATTTTCAACAACTTTTTCTCCAGTTGCTAAGCTAACCACTATCCGGTTATTGCTTGCTCTCTCATCTGCATATAACTGGCACCTACATCAATTGGATGTGGACAATGCCTTTCTTCATGGAGATCTTGATGAGGAAGTCTATGTGACTCCTCCTTTAAGATTTATCACCTCTAAACCTAACCAAGTTTGCATATTAACCAAGTCTTTGTATGGGCTGAAACAGGCAAGTAGGCAATGGATTGCCAAATTATCTTCATTTCTTAATTCTATTGGATTCATACAATCTAGTTCAGATTATTACTTATTCATTAAAAAGACTGGATGCACTTTCACTGCTTTACTTGTTTATGTAGATGACATCATCCTTGCTAGAATTTCCATGGATGAGATCAATAGTATAAATAACTCCTTGCATTCCAGCTTCAAAATCAGAGATCTAGGTCAGCTCAAGTATTTTCTTGGATTGGAGATTGCTATAACAAAAAAAGGGATACATATATGTCAACTCAAGTATGCCCTTGACATTCTCAACGAATGCAGAATGCTTGCCAGCAAGCCATCCTCTACTCCTTTGATTCGTGATACCAAAGTTCTTTTTGAAGACAAACCTCTTCTTCACAATGCCAATTCCTACCGCAGATTAATTAGGCCACTTCTCTACTTAACCAACGCACGTCCTGACATCACCTTTGTTGTACATCTCCTTAGTTAGTTTGTTCAACAACCAACCATTCATCATCATCAAGCTGCTCAACATATTCTCTCGTACATAAAAGCCAACTCTGCACATGGTATTTTTTTTTCTGCTGACAAAAACATTCAGTTGAAGGCCTTTAGTGATTATGATTGGGCTGCATGTCCAAAGACAAGGTGATCCATGACTAGCCTTTGTATATTTCTTGGCACTTCTCTTATTTATTGGAAGTAAAAAAAGAAAATCATCGTCTCTCGTTCTTCCTCTGAAGCTAAATATCATGTTCTTGCCACTACTACTTGTGAGGTTTAGTGGCTCACCCATCTTCTTAATGATTTTCATATCAAGCCTAATGCTACCACAATTTTATACGGTGAAAATCAAGTTGCCCGCCACATAGTTTTCAATCCTACTTTCCATGAAAGAACCAAGCATATTGCATCGACTGTCACATTGTTCGAGAGAAGCTAAATGCTGGACTTTTTCATCTTCTTCCCATTCAATCTTGTGATCAACCAGCTGATATCTTCACCAAACCTTTGCATCATGCTAATTTTAAAACCATCATTTACAAGCTTGGAATAATTAGTATCCATTATCCAACTTGAGGGGAAGGTATTGTAATTATTATTTGTAATTATTTTTATTCCTTTTAGCAGTTTTCGGTTACCTAACGTTAGCACATCTGTTTTTTTTTTCTTTTTAATGTTTTTTGCTTGCACACATATTCAATACATTCAATGAGAATAAAAAGTATGTGGAATGAAGATTATCAATCCTTTGCCAAGTAAGGTTTTCATTTTTTCAAATACAAACTTTTTTTCTCTTTAAGTGACCCCCATTTATTTACAAGTATTCTACAATTCCAATGCCTCTAGAGATCCGCTTTTAATCCAGAACAAACAATTACAATTTAATATATCCTCGTCAGAAATATACGCAAGTGCAAAATGGACTATTTTCGACACTACATTCACAGCGCTTTTACGGCCAGACGTTGTCCTTCAAAACGCGGTGACATTTTTAAAATTAAATTACTCTAAGAAGGCGGCTATAAGGTAAAACTGCGTTCTTAAAACAAAGCGCTTTATGTAAGAAGGTAGTTATGAGGTAAAACCGCCTTCTTACAACAAAGTGTTTCCTCTAAGAGGGCGACTTTACCTCATAACTGCCTCCTTACATGAAGAGCTTTATTTTAAGAAGGCGGCTTTACCTCATAGTCGCCCTTATAGAGTCTTTTTATTACCCTAACTCATATCACGCGAGTTACGCTTTCATATTTCCTTTGTCTTCTAGCACTTCATTTTGCGCTTCTTCTTTGTGCTTTTTCTTCGTTTTCCTCGAGTCATTATCTTTTTCGTGCCATTGGGTAAGTTTCTTTCGAGCTCTCTACTTCTTCTTCACCATTGCTTTTTTTTTTCTCTTATTTGTTTCTTTTCTGCCATTGATGTGAAGGTCATCATTCCTACTGTTTCATTGCCTTCAACGTTGTTCTTTGGGTTTTCATTGTGCCCCCATTTGCTCTGTCGCCGCTATCGCTGCTGCCATTGTCGCCGCTTTTCACCACCACCATTTCCTTCACGCACAAGGTTTGGTGGTGTTTTAAATTTTTTTAAATATTTCTTTTAGTGTGATTAATTTGTTTATTTTTTATTTATTCTAATTTGTATTTTTTTAAAATTTAAATTTATATTATTGTTTTTAGGATAGAATAGAATTATTAAATTATTAGATTGTAGATAGATTTATATTATTTAATATTTATAATTAGTTTAATGATTTTTAATTTGTATATTTAGTATTTATTATAATTTTTATTTATTATTAATTTTTATTATGTTAGTTGTTAGGTTAGAATAGAATTATCGTGTTGGTATTGAGTGTGAGGGTGTTCGACCCTCAACAATTGACACGTGTTGGTATTGATGGTGAGGGTGTTCGACCCTCGGCAACTGATACGTGCTGAAGAATATGATTGATTAATAGGTACACTATAAACTTAAATCCGTATGTTACTAATTAAGCATCTACTAACGTGATTTTTTTGTATTAATCAGTTCATGGAGTCAATATAACATCCTAAAAGGTCGATCCAATTCAAATTATCACATTATACCATTTTTTACTTTAGACAACACCTAAAATTCGTTGCCTAAAGTAGGAAAAACTTTGCCTTAATTTTAGCCAACGCTATTTCAAGCGTGGAATATGCAGTTGTGGACTTAGGTTTAAGCAACGCTCTTTTGTAGTCGTTACCTTATACTTATATCATAGATATGTGAGTTGATTTTAGATGTTTTCTTTTTAAGGTGACACTTTACGTATTTGAGATTTTAGCACAATTATGGTGAGAACCCTAAGAAGATACCAAGTGGTTAAGTGTGAAGGTTTACTTCACAAGGGCAAAGAGAAAAACACAAGAATATGGGTGACAATGATGTAACGGCGAAAATTAAAAGAACATAAAGGAAACAACAAAAAGATGATGATCGAATGGAAGAGATGTAATAAACAAGAACATATAACAAGAGAATTGATGGAATGGAAGATGAAAAAAAAACAAAGATGAAGGAAAAGGAAACTTATGGATGATGGAATGAGAGGATGGACACAACACTTGGATGGTGGATTCTCCAAGATAAGTGTAGAGGGTTGTCACTTGAGAGCTCTCAACTCACTCAAGATAAGACGTAAATGCTAGAGGGCTCAAGCCTCACACACACGTCACACAATTTGTGCAAAGTAACTTTTCTATTCAAATTCAACATGAAAAATACACTAGGTAGGCTTCTTATTTATAGGTGAAGGAGCCTTGGAGAACAAGCTAAAAGGGTAGGATGAGAAAAGGGAAAAAATGGGCAGCCTTAGGGTTTCACTAAGTCAAACCCGCATCCTAGGCTTTTCCTTCTAGAAACTAGGTCAAAATGTCTTCCAAAAGGGCTAGGAACAAGCTAAAATGATAACTATACACTCTCTATTATGCTAAAGGCACCTTATTCTAGCCTAGATTTGCTATTTGGACCTCCAAAGTGAGCCTAAATTATTTACAACTTGTTTTATTCTTAAGAAGACCAACAGGAAGAACTTTAGATGATATGGTCTTTGTCCATTTCTCCCTTTCATAGTGTGCATCCTTGGTCGTCTTCTTGTTGTCTTGGTTTGTATCAAATAGGTAGCGTTTTTCGGAAATAAATTTAGACAACGTTTTCTCTGATGATGTTTAGACAACGCATTTTTTAGTGTTGCCTATTGTTTAGACAACATTTTTTTAAATGTTGTCATTGGTAAAGGCAACACATTTTTACATGTTGTATGTCTTTATAGGCAACACTTATCTATATCTTGTCTGTCTTTTAGACAACACATTTTCAGTGTTGCATATTGATAGAATAGGCAACGTTTTTTTTTCATAATAATTAGGCAACTCTTATTTACTTGTTATATGTCTTTTTAGACAATATTTATGTACATGTTGTATGTATTTTTAGACAACACATTTTTAATGTGAAAAAAATATGAAATACATCTTAATTTATAAAATTACGCAATAGGCAACATTTTCAAACTACTTTAAAATGTTAAAAAGATTATCGTCTTGGTATTGAGTCTGAGGGTGTTTGACCCTCGACAATTGATACGTGTTGAAGAATATAATTGATAAGTAAGTACACTATAAACTTTACTCTGTATGTTACTAATTAAGTATTTACTAACATGACTTTTTGTATTAATCAGTTCATGGCGTGGATATAACATCCTAAAAGATCGATCCAATTCAAATTATCAAAATCTGAAGTGGATGACAATAAAGGTTTGTTAGTTTTGTCTTTCTCTTTTCATTGTTTATCAATATTAACTTTTACTTTCTATTGACTTATAGTGTAATAGACAACCAGGAAGCTATGAGTGTGGCTATTACGTTTTGCAATGGATGATTACCATTGTAAGACTAGGCCTTAAAAGTGATTGGGAGCATGTACCATGATGGTAAATTATTTTTATTATTCTTTAACATATATGTATCGTAACACTAATTTATGTCAACCTTATTTTGTAATGCAGTTCTTTAGGGATGAGCAAGCACTGCCTTCGGCCGCCATAGAATATGTGAGACATGCTTGGGCCATATATTTCCTAAATTTTTATAACTCTAGGATAGCTAATCAATAATGTAGGAATTAGATAGATAGATAGGAATATAGGTAAAGATATATGTTATTAGTGTTTGTAATACATTTTTATCAATATATATAATTTGATTATCTAAATTTATGTATTTGTCTGGTTGGGTTATAATTGAACAGGTCAATTTAGATGGAATTAGCATTAAACAGAATGTATTTAAAAAAATTATCATTTACAAGGGCGGCTATTTACCATAGTCGTCTTCTTAGCTATTCCACAATGGTTTATAAGGGCGGCTAAGGCGAATAGCCGCTTTCTTAGATACTTCACAATGGTTTATAAGGGTCGCCATTTTACACCTCATGCATATATTCTTATAAGAGATGCGTAAGAGGGTGGCTTTTACCATAGTTGCCCTCTTTGTTGGAATCTAAGAAGGCGACTATAGCCGCCTTCTTTGCTTTTGACCATAAGACTACACGCTGATCAAAGGCGGCTAGAAAGTCGTCGCTTTATTGTTAAAATTGCCTCTGTTTTTAACATTTTCTGCACCAGTGATAATTACATAAAGATTGCACGATTAACCTTAAATCCTTTGTTGTGCAAACATTTGTCTTACTGAGTCTAGTGCTTATGGGCAGCATCCCCTAATATTTTTTTGACGCGTACTTGATTGGTTCCCCTTTCTCCATTGTCTTTCCTTTAAAAGTTAGAAGGGGATTTGTCTTTGTAGCTTTGATTAGTGGCATTTGGCCCTCCCCGTTTAATTCATCGCCTGTCCTCGCACTATGGTTGCGTGCCTTCCTCTTTTACGAATCCTGCGTGAACTTGGCCTTGAGAAGCAAAGAGAGGATTGGTATAATTGATATGACTAATAGTCTTTAAACCTTTAATGAACATGTTACTCCAAAGAAATTTAATATTCTATAGTTATTGAACCTATATGTCACACCAAAAACATTGTTTTATGGCACTTTTACATGGGGGCATCTTTCTAATGAAATATTACATGCTAAGAAACATATTATTATTTTTTTAGTGTTGCTAAGAACTTTATTTGTCATACTTGTCATCAAGAAAAAAAAAAACCTTTTAATATTTCTTAGGCATCAAATGCTTTTGATTTATTATATATAAATTTGTGGGATTGTTGTTTTGTCACTTCCATGCATGGTCATATATTGTTTATTAACATCATTGATGATCAAACACGACACACATATGTTTTCTTAATGAATAACAAGTCTAAAACAAGGATCATCATGACTGATTTCATCACCCTTACTGAAAATCAACTTCAACGCCATGTAAAGGTTATACAAATTGAGAATATGAATTCCTTTGGATCCAATTCTTTTCTTCTAAAAGCATAATACATCAAACTACTACACTACTTGCATGAACTCCTAAACAAAAAGACATTGTAGGAAGAAAACATCAACATCTCCAACATCAACATCTCCTTAATGTTATTCATTCCTTGTTGTTCCAATCACATTTACCCATGAAGGCCTTCTGGTTTTGTCATTTCCAACACCTCAACACCAAATTTTGAACTTCCTTTGATGAGTTTTACAAGAGCTGCTAACCTCGCGGTGACGTTGCGGCTGCAATTTCCATCAAAATCGATTTGTAACTTCCCTTGATGAGATCGAACGAAACAGCAAAAATGAAACACCTTTTTCCTTCACAAATTTTCCTAACAATTTTGGTGAATCAAAGATATGGAGGGTGTTCCATAGATAGGGAAGAATACACGAGGTTTTCATTCCCAAGAAGACTGATAGGAGGGGTAAAAGATTTGGCTTTGTCTAATTCTTTGAAATGGGTAATGCTGAAATTCTCCAAAAAGAACTCGATGTTATTACCATTGGCAATCAAAAAATTCATGTCAACTTGGCCAGATTCAGAAAAACACAAGGGAAGGCCAATCAAAAGTGGTATACACAAAACCAAAGAGCTAGCAGGGTGTCGAAAGTTTGGTGTAGAAGGGAAACACCACAAACGTATGCACAGGGGTAAAAAGAAAGAATCTCAGTGCAAATTCTACGGGAGCATGGATGGGTATGGATATAAATACCGAAGTAAGTAATAAGGAATGGCTTGATAAATGCTTGGTGGGCAGAGTAAGAAAATATTCCTCTTTGGGCAATTTAAAAGAAAATTTGATTATGGAAGGTATGGGTTCTCTGAAACCTGGGTGATAATATGGTGCTCATTCTTAGTGAGGAAGAATGCAATTTCGAAAAGATATAAGAAGAAAATAGAGAATGGCTTGAAGTTATGTTTGACTTAATTACCCCATGGTCAGAAGGGGAAATTCCGCAAAATAGAATGGTTTGGGCAAGGTGTTGAGGGCTTAATATTTCTCTTTGGAACGAAGATTATATTAGAAAATTTGTTTCCACCAATGGGAAATTTATTTCTATTGACCAAAACAAAATATCCATAATCAACCTTGAATATCTCATGGTGCAAATGAGAACAACAATAGGGCACAAAATTGATTTCATACAGGATGTGAAGATTAATGGAATAATTTACCATGTGGTGGTCTGAGAAGACGTGAACCAAGAGACTTCATGTATGTTTCGATGTGGTGTTCTTAATTCTACAATCTTGGATTCTATGTCTTTAAGAGATCCAATACAGGGGGCATCTTCACAATCGAAATGCTCCGAACAGATGGATCGTTTAGAGGACAATGCTAAAGCTAAGTCAGGGGACGCAACCATTATATCACCGGAAAACACCATGGGAATACTGGAGGGCTATCCTACTATAGCCGTTGAGGAAGTTCAGAAGAAACGACCACAATTTGTACCTATGTTTATAGCCAACACTAATAAATGAAAGGAAAAGGTGTCAGAAGTATCCAGAGTGATGAGGATTAGGAGAGACTGCACCTACTCACCAGGCCCAACCTCCGAGGAGGAAGACAATGAGCATTCCTGAAGACATTGGGCCCGACAGGATTTAGGTCTTATATTGAGTGAGTTGAGTCTACACTTATTTAGGAGAATCCACCATCCAAGTGGCGTGTTGGAAGCATTCTGCACTGGATGGGACTCGAACCCAAGCCCCATATTAATATTGCAAGGAAAGTGCAGCAACCAGGACTTGGTCATATTATCATTTTTATTATACTTATTATTATTAACATAATTTATACATATTAATATAATTATTATTATTAATAATAAAATAAATTATATCATATAATTAATATTATTCATATTATTAATATTATTACTAATATTATTAATATTATTTTTAATATTATTATTATAATTAAAATTATTATAAATATTATCATTAATATTATTATTGTAATTAAAATTATTCTAAATATTATTATTAATATTA
>Ga0123342_1009767_pt1 | contig 11296 bp, 4 predicted proteins | sample Turbeawhitnodule_FD_89960 | JGI IMG/M metagenome (GOLD analysis project Ga0123342, IMG submission 89960) | Root nodule microbial communities of legume samples collected from Mexico - Turtle bean Mexico white nodule | ecosystem: Host-associated > Plants > Roots > Nodule | place: Mexico: Nepantla... | reverse complement strand
AATAGAAAAAAAACACTTATCCTTCATCGTATAGTAAATACTAGCTAGTACTTTTAATCACTCCTTCCTCTTTATATAGTTTTAGCCCATTAGAGAACGCTTATTTAGTTCCCAATAATGGATACACCAAATATTTAAACTAGTTTACAGATAAATTAAAGGTCAATCAACTTACAATAAGTCTGTGCCACTGAAAAAACATAATAATTTCTTTTTTGTTTTCAATTGTTGTATTTCTATAACTTGAAATATTTTATATTTTCTTTGGTATTTGTACCTTTAAAATTTAATATACTGAATGTTTGTTAAGGAATAAGAGCATTTCCTTTAATAATAGATTAAATATTTTTTTTTCATCTACTACAACGAAAAACTAATTTTGTGTATAATTTAAAAATATATAGTATAAAAAATATATTTAACCATCTAATATGAAATATTCAGCACAAAATGTAAAAGATCATAGTCAAAATATGTGAACATATGGGATAGATGTTTTTTTGTCAGTGAAGACTTCAATGCTCTAGCCATTACATTGACCAGGCACTCAACCAATATTTTAACTTCGCACAATTATATTTATTCATTTTATCTGGAAAAGGTTAATTGTAAAATTTAGTATGATTTTTTTATATACCTTCAAAATTAGCTGAAACTATTTTTTTAACACAGAACTAAATATGTGAATATTTCCTTAAGATTACAGCAGTTGATAGGATAATTCCTGGTGAATTCAAATGCAAACTACATAATATTAATTATATATTAATGAATGCTTGCTATTTTCTCCTTTTTAAACCGTTTATTGAGATAATTTTATATTATTCAGTAATAATTTTTCATTTGATAGTTTTGAAAATTATTTCAAGGTATGTATTTTAAAATATAAAAAATTGGAAAAAAAAATCTCTTATGTTTGAGCTGTCGTTAGAAAAAATAATTTTGAGTATAATTGATTTTGTTAAAATAAATTTGATTAGTCTTATTATATTACAGTGGTTTTTATTCTAATTAAATTATTAGTTAGAATAATTATATTCTTTTTTGTCTAATCACTAAGAAAATTATGACATAGAAACTAACTTTTAAATAAAAAATAATTAGTTGTTATAATAATTAAATTAGATATCATTTAAGAGACTAAAAAAATTGTTGGTTTTTAAATTAGTTTGTATGATTGTTTAATAGTTTTTAATTTAGTATATAATTAGCTACCAAGATTTTAACTACCAATTATTTAGATTTTAAATTTGGTAGTTAACTACATACCAATTTAGAAATTAATTTAAAAATCAACAATTTTTTTAGTCTCTTAAATAATCTCTAATTTAGTCACTATAACCACTAATTATTTTTTGTCCTTAAAATTGGTTTCTATTTCATGATTTTTTTTTAAGTGAATTTAATGTTTTTATTTTTATTTTTTGGGCAAAATCTAGTATTCCTATGTACAATAATAGTTAATTTGATAGGGTAGTTAATTTGATAGGGTAGGGGATTAAACTCTATTTAAGATTTTGGATCCCATTTTTTCAAGACCCTCTTATCTATTACTTAACGCAGAAGAATCGAGAATTTATTATTATTATTATTATTATTATTATAAGTTAGAGAACGTTTGTAAAAAATGGACCGGTATTTTAACATAATTCTAAATAAACCGGCATAAAATCAAATATATAATATTCTTTCTTTATTTTCATCGCATTTAACTTATTCCTTAATTATATACTCAATTTGATAGTGGTGGTAATAGCTTCCGCGAACTATCAAAGCAACATTGTTTAATTACATTTTGAACACTTAAAACTGATAAACATATTATAATTAATAGCGAAAACATAGTCGCAAAAACGTATGTGTAATCATCTTTTTTATTTTATTATAAATTTATGTGTTTATGTATATATTTAAAAATTGTAGATATATAGGTTAATAAAAAAAATTAAAATATAATTTATAATAAATTAAAATATTACCGTATAAATTTATAATTTATTTTAATAAATAAAAATATAATGATAAGAATAAAAATATAGATACACAATTTAATATTTAGAAAATATGAATATATATATATATAAGTTTATGTTAAAATTTATTTTGATTGGGCCAAAACTTGTAGTTTTTTTATTTTCGTTTTTCTTGTTCCAAAATTGGACCATTCAATGTTTCTTTAACCATTGTTTTACTAGCCCAGACTGTCTGCACCCCTACCTGCATTCAACTAACTTTTGAATTTTCAAAAATGTCTTTTATTTTAGAATTGAAAATCCAAAATAAAAAAATACATACCAAAAATAGAAAATTTGGAGTAGATTTTTTGTGTTCTGAAAATGAAATTCTTGAATAGAATTAAAAATTCAAAATCTCTTTTTGAAATAAAAAAATACATTTAAGAAAAAAAAATCCAAAAGTTTTGGAAAAGGAATTCCAGAAATTTTAGAAAATAAATTTCAAAATTAGAAAAGTGTTTCAGAAATCAAAATCTTAAAATGTATTCTAGAATACCAAATCTATAATATATTTTGATTAGCACTCCCCTCTTATATTTAAAAACTAAAAAGAACATTTTTATTATTTCACATAAATTTAAAAATATTGAGTGCAGAAAGAAATTTTCCTTTTTACTAACGTCAAGATAAGATTGGGCCATGGATGAAAACTATTACAAGAGGAATTGTGTACAGCATACAATTTGAAGTAAAGTTCTTAAAAAATTAAATAAAATTACAATCTAAACCGGCACAAAAAATGAAAAATATTTATAAAGAAAAGAAAAAAAATACACCAATGGACAAATAAAAATTGAAATATAAAAAATGGCTAACATCATCTCCACCTTTTACTTTTATCATTATATATATATATATATGTTAAAATAACTATAAATTTATAATATAATATTTTAATTTATTATAAATTTATATTCATATTTTTAAATAATCAACTTATATATTTGTATTTTTTAATTTTATTATTTTTGCTTTCAGAAATATTTGTTGTTTCAAAATTTATATCTCATATATATTTATTATTAGTATCTTCTCATATATATTCATATTTAAGTAGGTAAAACATTCTCTATTCTCTATCCATTAATCCAAATATATTTTCAACCCTAAACAGAGTTTCACAATACTAATTAAAAAATGTTATTTTTATTTTACTTTTATCTTCGCCCATTTTTGTTCTATTTTTTCTGGTCATCCTTCCTTGCCATTGAGAGGAGCTCTTCACTGGTTGTATTGGTGGCAAGGACACTGCAACACATTATAACAATGAATAACGTAATATTGATTTAGCAACTTTTCCATTTTCTTAGACATGTAATATCAACAAGATTAACACTGTTTTGTAATTATAGATACCTTGCAATAATTTATTTAAAAGATAGAAGAAGATTATCGATTATGTTTAGATCAATAATGTTAAAGAGACTGTTAAGAGAGTAATTATTTTTATAAATAATTTAAAATGTTTTATTATAAAATATGTTGTTTTCATAAAATATTTTGAACAAAATTAAAAAATAATTTTTTATTAGAATAGTTAAATTATTTAAATTTAAATAATTTCAAATTCAATCTAAAAACAAAGTAGAAATTTAAATTTTTTATAATATCAAAATTATGCGTTTTCTCTTTATTGATCTCTTCAAATCATTTTTTTTTGACCGAGATCTTTGACTGAAATTGATATATTGGAGGGATAACTGATTTTTTTTTATTAATATTGACTATAATGTTAATAGAAATTATCATTTTATTTAAATTATTGGAACTATTTTTCTCTTGTAGACCACTGTTATATTTTGTTTGATATTATTTAAGGTTTTCTTGATCAATGTGAGTGCGATTGGTACATGTAAATTATTATTTTTTATTTTTTTATTAAGGTCTGTTGTGGTTATTTTTTTTATTTATGTCTCTAATAATTATTTTTTAATCGTCACTATTTTTTCAAAATACTTTGATTTGAATTTTATTAGTATTATTAAAAGCACTTTTAATAAATATTAATAAATGAAAAAGCAGACAAAACTAAACTCCAATCTACAATACCAAAAAGTAGAGAAAAGTAAACTCCAATAAAAAATATTATAAAAATAATGTCAATTAATGTGAATTTAACCAACTGTGGTCAATTTGTAAAAGTTCAAATTTGAAGAGCATTGAAATAAAATAATATCGTATGTTTAGATGCTAAAAATATAAATATATAATATGATATTAATATTTTAATATATGCATTTCACAGAGAATATATATTTTGTATAAGTTATACTTTTACAAACAAATATAAACAGTTATATAATTTTATAATTATAATTCATAATAAAAATATATTTTTAATACATAAATTACATTTCAATTTTATATTATGGTAGACTGTTATTTTCAGTCATTGATAAGTTTGTTTAAAAATATTAAAATTTATTATAAATGTTGAAAATGATAGATATAAAGATTAAAAATATCTAAAAAGGTTATAAAAAATCTCATAAAAAAGTCGTTAAACATAACAGTTCTGATTTATTTATATAGGAAATTTTATTTATGAAATATATAATAATATGTTTTATCATACATATTTTCATTTAATAAAACCAAAAAATATATTTTACATTTTTTATGAAGTAAAAATAACTAAATTTTATAAGAAAAATAAAAATAAAAATTATTTAGTTTAGAGATTAAAAAGACATTTGAATTTATTACTTATATTTAATAAAAATAATGCAATTTTAGGTTTTATTAAACCAAAATGCAATATATATATATATATATATATGTATTATATTTAAAATTTAGATTAAGTGAAAATAAATAAAATTTTCAAGAAATTCTAAATAATAACTTTAGAAACTAAAAACATATTTAAATTTATAATATATGGTAAATTTTTTATAGCTTATTATTTTAAAAATATAGTTGCTCAACAATTTTAAAGTATAAAATTGAAGGAAAAAGAGGAGAGGAGCATGATGACTTTGACTTTATTTTGTTCCCCCTTTAAAACCCTCACTCTCACAGAGAAAATTACTATAGTTCAGATTTTAGGGTTTAAAAGGGTCTCTCTCTCACTTCTCCTGCCATCTTTCTACTACAATCCTTCATAAATTTTGTAGCCATGGCTAGCACCAAAGTTCAGAGGGTTATGACTCAGCCCATTGTAAGATTCTCATAAACTATTTTACTTTCGATTTTATTTTGCTGTGTAACTTCAACTGTAACCTAACCTCATTCGGTTTCTTTGATTTTGTCAGAACTTGATTTTCAGGTTTCTTCAGAGTGTAAGTTTTCTCGCACTCTCACCTTGGTTGATATTTTCTTCTTGGTTTCCCCTAATTCCTATGTAACTTGGTTCTATTTGTCTAATTGCAATATATGCAGAAAGCACGCATTCAAATTTGGCTTTTTGAGCAAAAGGATTTGAGGATTGAAGGACGAATCATTGTGAGTCTTATTTTTTTATGCTTGTTTGTTTCATGGTTCTCTTCATAATTCTGTTCTGTGGACATTACGATGTTCGTCGAGGAGATGCAAAGCCGGACTGCGACTTTTTTAAGATTTTTGTGAATATGTGTGCGCTGTGAATCTGTGTATTGAACCTTTACAGAATTTTGTTTTATGGGGGTGTTCTGTTGTTCCTTTACACACTTCAAATTACATAACAGTATATATTTCATACTAAAAAGTGTGGATTTTCTATGTGCATTCTGTGATATGAGCTCATATCTTAAACATTGTGATACACTTCAAATTACCTAACAGTATATATTTCATATTGTAAAAAGTGTGGATTCTCTACGTGCATTCTGTGATATGAGCTCATAATAACTTAAACACTGTGTTTGAAATTTGTTTACCTTAGGAATTGTTGTGAACCTTTTGAGTTCTTTGGGCATTGGAATATGGGAATGAATGGTGGTAGTTGTATACAACATACCCTTGTTAAAAAAATTGATCTTCTGACTTGTTAGTTTAAGAATAATATGATTTTATTGTTTTCAAACAGGGTTTTGATGAATACATGAATTTGGTTCTTGACGATGCTGAGGAAGTGAACGTCAAGAAGAAGAGCAGAAAGACATTAGGTATGCTACAGTTTCTCAAATTTTCTTCTATTTTGTATTTGCATTTTCTAAAGGATTTTATTTTTTGCTTAGGGAGGATCCTTCTTAAAGGAGACAACATAACTTTAATGATGAGCACGTAAGTGGAAACAAACCGCACTTTTATATTTCTCATGATTAACACTTAAGTTAAATCAAAATTGTACTCTGATCTTTCTCATTATTATATTTAAATTATTCTCTTACAATTTTATTTTCTTAATTCCAGGGGGAAATGATGTACACTCTGGGGCATTTTGTAAACTATATTCCTATTGAACAAGGCAGAACTATTTTTCTCTTTGGTTTGTATTCATCTATCAAACTCCCAAACTGGAAGCTGATGGTTTTATGATTGTGGAAGTATAGCACTAATATTACGACCTTTCTCTCATTTGATGAGTTTCTCATTTTGTTATGTTTTTAATATATCTTATTAAATCCTTTATACAAGTATGTTAGATTGATTTCTTTGGGATGTCTTTTCACTGTATTTGCTAAGGTTTTGCAATAGGTGAATGTCTATTATGCTGGATATTATAGCTCGTTCTGATAGCATACAGTTTTAGATATATTGATTTGGACTGCTTTCCAAATACTGTCAGTTACAGGAAGATCATCTGAAGTATGTTATAGTTCGAATAGTATTTATGGCGAGGAAGTTGCTGGTCCTTGTTTTATGGCTTTATCATTATTCACTAGCTCTAATTTTGATTCCTGAGTTTTTCTTCCACGCGGCCAGCAAGGTATGCGCTCATTCCTCATTTGAAATGCTTCTAATCCTACATTATGTGCCCATATCTTGTGGATTTGTTCTTGTAATTTATCTCTCCATTCAAAACACATAAATTTCTTTCATGGTTGCCTTTATGTTTGTGTGTGTTTGCCTTCCTGTGTTTGTCACCTTTGACATAAGATTACTTTTTTACCCATAGACAGTAGTCTCTGGATCTTACACCAAATTGTTATTAGAAAAAGAAATAAAGTATTATTAGAATAATCATTATTCTTGTTTGGTGTAGGCATACACGCTCTAAATTTGGAATGTTTCCTTTCTGAGTTTTTATTCTGTCCACACTTCCAAGTGATTTTCTTGATGATATTTAGATATGGAATTTGTTACCTCTACCTAATCACTGTTTAATTATTTAGTGAGATCCTTTTTATTTGTTTTGGTGCACTATGGCATTTTATGCTTCTTGATTTTGAAACTGATTTTAGATTATTTTTTGACATTGATTTCAAGTAATTGGTTACTGTTAATTTTTGGGAGGCATTTACTTCTTTATTTGGCGAGTTTTATATTGTAGATATGGAGATTTTTTTTTTGTAGATATGGTGAGCGTGGTTCTGTTTCAGTTGTCTCAGTCTTTGTCTTTAATGTGAAGGCTCATTAGATTTAACAGCCTTCAGGTTCAGGGTTTCAACATCATTTAGACACCTCTATCTTGCTTCTGTTGTTTTTTTTTGTCTGGGAGAAAACCATTTTTTTGTAAACGTTAACTTAATTGTGCGTGCCATAATCAGTCTCCCTACATCATGGGTTTTAAGATAAGATGCACACTGAATGGTTTAGTGGCACCTGATTTCTGCCAGGTCCACCATAGCCTAGCAGTTATGTAGCTGCACTTGCAAATAGAATAGAACAGATGAAATAGCGGCAGTTATGGACAGAATACTGACACTGGCATAATTCCATAAAAGCCCTTTGAACAGATGTTTGGACCTTTTTGGGGTTTATTTTTAGGAATTTATTTCATCGTCCAAAAAATGTGTTTAGTCAGTAATGCAAGTTTGTGCCACTATCATGCTGGTGCATCCCTCAGCATGGCCAAAAGTAGTGGCTGATTGAGCTGTTTTCAGAGGTCTGTGACGTGATATTGGGCAGATAGATATAGGATTAACCCAAGGCTTCTGGGTTTTAATGTTTTAACCCTCGTTTTCACCCCCCCTCTTTTGCAAATCAGTCCTTCCCTCCCACGTTCTGCCTCTCAACTTTTTCTGGTAGCGATTCTGATAAGGTTTTCGATGACTCTTGGCAGTGCTACCAACCTAGCCTGTAACTTGCGATAAAAACTGCACCATTCTTCTTTCTTTACTGTTAAACTGCAATGGTTTCCTTTGGCCAACCGCCCTCTGGCACTCAACCTGTTCAGTCAATCTCTTTCCGTTTCCTATTTGTGATATGGTGATGTGTTTTGCAGCTTTTGCCAATTCAGACATCTTGGTCATGAGAATTATTATATTATAATTCTCAGTTTAGGTGTTTTTTCTTTATTTTGAGCATGTATATTATATACATAATGCAATATAAATGTACTTGTGAAATAGTGGGCATCCTGCAACCACTAGCTAAACCTGCACTAGCGGTTTTGGAGGGTACCTGTCCCGCAATCTGCTATTATACAATATGATAATATGTCAAGCTTGTCATTTTTTTGGTGTCTCAATCTTGTTTCATATCAAAACTAGCTCGGCCTTTCGTCTATTGATGTTGCTTTGCCTGTGTTCTCTAGTGACTCTTATTCTGATGAATGCATCTGGGGTCACAGTCAAGTACTTCTGTTGTCTCTGGTGGTGGGTGACTCTTCTCTCTGGCGAGCATTGCTGTTCTGCTCTGCCCTCTCTGCCTCAAGTCACTGCCATTGGTAATGACATGATTTTTGAGTATTTTTTTTCTGAATTTATACAAATTATATAAACTATAAACTATAAAAAAAATTCTGAACAGCATCTATCTGCTATCCTGTTACCTACTAACATGCTATAGTACCATTAGGCATTTGCAGTAACATCTTTAAAATTACATGAAACAGGATTATTCAGAAAGTGGGAAAAGTATCTCGTGTATAATTAACCCTAAACTAAAATGATATCTATTTAATAGAATTGGATTGTATATACTTAAAATTAATTTCTCTCTGGGTCGGGAGGGGGGAGGATGGGTGATGAACACCATTATGTTTACAATCGTCTATATTTTTCGCCTGTTACGTACCTGTTTATAATTTTTATTGTGTGCCTTAAAGTCTATTTTCAGTGAAAATTTGTTGCGTGCAGTAAACTAGGGAAGGATGAGTTCCTGAATTTTTAGATGAAGCTAGCAGATTGGTGTCAATTGTAGCTTTTTCCTGTCATGTTATGCATACATTTTACATTTACATATAAATCACACCTATTGACTTGCTCTCAATAATGCCTAAATGCATACATCTATTATGAGGCCATAAATTTAGGCTGCTTCTTTCCTTTTTAAATAGTTATTCCTTTTTCCTTTTACGTTGAAACATAACAGTTCTTCCTTCTGGTATTTGTCATTTTGCATTGTAGTCTTGTGTGTTGCCTTCTAGCTAGGATTCTGATTCCTGGATTGGTCTTGTCTACTTTTTTTTGTTTTGTGCTTCTGTGGGTGCCTTCCAATCTTTATTTGATGATACTCTGATTCTTGTATCATTTTCACTCAATATATGATATTTTGCCTCCCAATGTTTTCGGGAATTAAAAATATGTGCATACCCGGGGGGTATAATGCCAAGTTAGCTATTATTTGAGCTTGTTATTTGTTTGGAGAGAACGATTTGTATTGGAAATGAACCTTTCCTTTCGTATTCAGTTATTTATCATTAAATTTTGTGTGCACTGTTGGTTGTGTAAAACTCTTAAATCTTTGCATTGTTATGTGTTATGAATGGACACATTTTCACACCCGTGCTCGGGTTCCATTGGTACGCACATGATCACAATTGAAATTAACCTGTTTCGTTTGACGTGAGTCATGCCTTACTTTGATGGACTATTTAATGAATTCCACATTTGCAATACACCACGTCTATTATCCTTTATTGTTTGAGCAAAAATGTTTGCTTGATATCAGAAATCATAAATCAGATTTTTTATGATGTTATTTAATTATGAAATATTGTATTGGAATGTTTTCATAATTTAATGATTTGGGTGAGATTTTTTTTTTTTTGCATATTAGTTTGTCAATCATCTTTTGAAGAAGGGTTTGATTTTTTAAAAATGTTAGTTTATACTTTTCCACTGGTGTCTTTCATCTTGTTTGTGGTATTAGATACTTCGTCGAGATCAAGATGGAAAATGATAAGTGAAATTATTCAAGTGAATTTTGGGTGATATGTGAATATTAAACTATTTTACATAGTATGGTTTAATTGTGAATTACTTATCAAGGAGTATATGTCCACTTAATAAGATAGTTTAAGTTTGAATTTTATTATAGCATACCTTAGATACTGTTGATACTGTATCTCTATTATATTCGATGTTTTAACTTATAAATATCTGTGTAAATGATTTTATTAGACGCATTACATGAAAACAAGGTAGAACTTTAAACTAATTAGAAAACAACATTCATGAACGATAATATTTATTGTATTATTCACAAGTTTTGATAAATAAAAATGTCATCAATAAAAAAATTCATTTTAAAAGTTCGTAAATTCAATTAAGAAGAATGAACCACGAGTTACATTATGATGTAAAATTAAATGTTTGTGCCTTTTTTTCCTCTAAAGGATTAGTTATGAACTTGTGCGAGGTCTTTTAGTAAAGAAAATAAACAATAAACATTATTATGTTGTTAAAAATTAAATCAATTATTTTCATTGAAATAGTAATTTTTTTTGTATTTTTAATATGGTTGATGTATTGCAATTGATACAGGACCTTTTGATATAAGATTTTGGGTGTAACAACTAAAATTGATTAATTTTCCCTGCTATCTTAAATATTGTGATATTTGAAAGGTGATTAATGTGAATTCAATACTTTCTAATATCTTCTTGTTGAAGAATTCTTGACTTCAAGATTATTATATAATTTTTTTTTGGCAATAAATTAATAAAATAAAGTGAGACACTTTAGGGGTGTCTTAACCCATTATACATAAGTCATACCTGATTAAAACTTTCAACACACCAAGACAAAGAAAATAGATGCTCCACTTACAAGAGCATAAGCTTTATAGCCGCCCCTACCCATAACAACACTCTTACACAAAGAACCTTATCTTTCAGAAAACAGCCCCTACCCATAACAGAATTGGTTCTACAAAAAACCAGCTGAACACAAAACTTAAAAGATACAAACATAATGACTAAGTGAGACTCTATCTCTGATGTCCTTTTACATCCTTGGTCTCTTAACACTTTT